>ENA-ORUV01000003-ORUV01000003.1-human-gut-metagenome-genome-assembly--contig:-NODE-3-length-215394-cov-12.1654_pt1 | contig 215394 bp, 200 predicted proteins | sample MGYA00242089_ERZ509229 | MGnify/ENA primary metagenome ERZ509229 (study PRJEB26280, sample SAMEA2338805) | human gut metagenome | biome: human gut; feature: human-associated habitat; material: faeces...
GATGGTGCCGATATTCAGATGCGGTTTAGTTCTTTCATATTTAGCTTTTGCCATTGTGAATTTCCTCCTTAAGGTTGTTTGTTAAAACTAGGCTTAGTTGGTGCCTTTGTTTTTAGCAATAATTGCCTCAGCAATGTTTCTGGGAACGTCTTCGTAGTGGTCTACTTCCATGGAGTAGTTACCACGGCCTTGGGTTTTACTACGCAGGTCGGTAGCATAACCGAACATCTCAGCCAGCGGAACGAATGCATTGATTACTTGTGCACCGTTACGAGCTTCCATGCCTTCGATGCGGCCACGGCGGGAGTTAACGTCGCCGATTACGTCGCCCATGTATTCTTCAGGAACAGTAATTTCTACTTTCATATACGGCTCAAGGATAACCGGGTTAGCTTTTTCAGCACCGGACTTGAAGCCCATAGAACCGGCAATCTTAAATGCCATTTCAGAAGAGTCGACTTCATGGTAAGAACCATCATAAACAGTAACTGCGATATCAACCATCGGATAACCGGCAACTACGCCGTTTTCCATAGCTTCTTTAACGCCTGCTTCGATAGGAGCGATGTATTCCTTAGGAATAGCGCCGCCAACAACTTTGTTTTCAAACAGGAAGCCTTCGCCAGGTTTACGCGGAGTGATTTCCAGCCAGCAATGACCATATTGGCCTTTACCACCGGACTGACGAACAAATTTACCTTCGGATTTAACAGCTTTGCGAATGGTTTCGCGATAAGCAACCTGCGGGTTACCAACAGTGCAGCCTACTTTGAATTCGCGCAGCAGACGGTCAACAATGATGTCCAGGTGAAGCTCGCCCATACCGGAAATAATGGTTTGGGAGGTTTCGGGATCAGTGTGAACACGGAAGGTCGGATCTTCTTCTGCCAGTTTTTGCAGGGCGATGCCCATTTTTTCCTGGTCAGCTTTAGTTTTAGGTTCAACTGCAACGGAGATTACAGGATCAGGGAATACCATAGATTCGAGGATGATCTCGTTTTTCTCATCGCAGAGAGTATCACCGGTAGTAGTGTCTTTCAAACCTACAGCAGCTGCGATATCACCGGAGTAAACTTGTTCAATTTCTTCACGGTGGTTAGCATGCATTTGCAGGATACGACCGATACGCTCGCGTTTACCTTTAGTGGAGTTATATACATAAGAACCAGCAGTCAAGGTACCGGAGTATACACGGAAGAATGCCAGCTTACCAACAAACGGGTCGGTAGCAATCTTGAATGCCAGTGCGGAGAACGGAGCTTCGTCGCTGGACGGACGCTCGTCTTCTTCGCCGGTTTCAGGGTTTACACCTTTGATGTTAGGAACATCGGTCGGTGCAGGCATGAATTGGATTACAGCGTCCAGCATCGGTTGAACGCCTTTGTTTTTGTAGGAAGAACCGCAGCAAACCGGAGTCATTTTGCAAGCGATAGTTGCTTTGCGGATACCAGCCAGGATTTCTTCTTCGGTCAGCTCTTCGCCTTCCAGATATTTCATCATCAGCTCGTCATCGGATTCAGCAACAGCTTCAACCAATGCTGCACGGTATTCCTCAGCTTTTTCTTTCATGTCAGCCGGGATTTCTACGAACTCTTCTTCTTTACCGAGTGCATCATCATAAACGATTGCTCTCATTTTGATCAGGTCGATCATGCCTTGGAAAGTATCTTCAAAGCCGATAGGCAGTTGAATAGGTACTGCATTGGCATTCAGACGAGTCTTCATCATGTCAATTACACGATAGAAGTCTGCACCGGTAATATCCATTTTATTTACATATGCCATACGGGGTACATGGTATTTGTCAGCCTGACGCCATACGGTTTCGGACTGAGGCTCAACACCGCCCTTAGCACAGAAAACTGCAACGGAACCATCAAGTACACGCAGGGAACGTTCAACTTCTACAGTGAAGTCAACGTGGCCCGGGGTATCAATGATGTTGATACGATGTTTATCGAATTGGTGCTCGGAACCTTCCCAGTAGCAGGTGGTTGCAGCAGAGGTGATGGTAATACCACGCTCTTGTTCCTGAACCATCCAGTCCATGGTAGCAGCACCTTCATGGGTTTCACCAATCTTATGTACTCTGCCGGTATAGAACAGAATACGTTCGGTGGTGGTGGTTTTACCAGCATCAATGTGAGCCATGATGCCGATATTTCTAGTTCTCTCAAGCGGAATTAATCTGCCCACTTCTTTATCCTCCTCAAATTAACTGAGACAGGTCATTACCAGCGGTAATGAGCAAATGCTTTGTTTGCTTCTGCCATCTTGTGGGTATCTTCGCGTTTCTTAACAGCTGCGCCAGTGCCATTGGAAGCGTCCATGATCTCACCAGCTACACGCTCGTACATGGTGCGCTCACCACGCAGACGAGAGTAGTTTACCAGCCAACGGATACCCAGGGTGGTTTTGCGGTCAGCACGTACTTCAACAGGTACTTGGTAGTTTGCACCACCAACACGACGGGCACGAACTTCCAGCAGCGGCATTACGTTCTGCATAGCAGCATCGAACACTTCCAAAGGATCTTTGCCAGTCTTTGCACGAACCAGGTCGAATGCATCGTATACAATACGTTCTGCAACGCCTTTTTTGCCGTCGAGCATAATTTTATTGATAAATCTAGTTAAAAGCTTAGAACCGTACACCGGATCCGGCAGTACGTCTCTTTTAGTTACAGGGCCTTTTCTCGGCATGTGTTTCCCTCCTTAGGATTAAATCATTCTTAATGTTTTCTTGAAATTATTTCTTTGCTTTAGCACGTTTTGCACCGTACTTGGAGCGAGATTGGTTGCGGTTAGCAACGCCTGCAGTATCAAGAGCACCACGAATGATATGGTAACGCACACCAGGAAGGTCCTTGACTCTTCCGCCTCTGATCAGAACAACACTGTGTTCCTGAAGATTATGGCCGATACCCGGGATATAAGCAGTAACTTCGATGCCGTTGGTCAAACGTACACGAGCTACTTTACGAAGTGCAGAGTTAGGTTTCTTCGGGGTAGTGGTGTAAACACGAGTGCAGACGCCACGTTTTTGCGGGCATTCTTTCAATGCCGGTGCAGTAGATTTGCTTTTCAGAACCTCTCTACCTTTGCGAACCAATTGGTTAATTGTAGGCATATCGGCACCTCCTTTCCAAACAATTAGATTTTAATGATTATAAAAACTCGGCTCACGCCAAGCCCTTATCGGCTTTAAGTATCGCAGCCGCTGCTGCTTTGACGTTTATGCCGCAGGCTCTGCCGATTTCCAGCATCGTTTCTGTGTTTTCAACCGGTACTGAATTTTCCCGACACAGTTGCATCAGCCTGCCGGTAACTCTCTCGTCCGCATCACTTGCGATATAGACGACAGCGGCAACTTGTCTTGCTACAGCTTTTTCTGTCTGCTTAACGCCTACAGTATGCTTTTCAGCTTGCTTTAAAGCTTCAAGTGCCATCATGTTACCTCCTTCATCGAGCGCATAGCTCTCCCGCGATACTTGTATATTGTAACATCTCATGCACAAGCTGTCAACACTTTTTAGCAACTTTTTTAAAAAAATTAGCAGCGCTTTCTGCCGTGTTAATGCGCTTCTTTCTTTACACGTATCCAAGTGTTTCATTGACTGTTTCTTCATACATAAAGTACACCCAAGGAGTACTTTTTCAACAGAGCATTCATCTTAAATATCGCATAAAAAAAGAGCTGCCAACACTTCTGACAGCTCATATGTATATTATTTTGCCACGCCCGGGAAGGAAGAAACGTATTTGATTTTTATATCCGGAAAACTATCAACAAACTGAACTCTGAAATCTTCACCGTACTCAACAAATTGCCACTCGCCTATATTATTGGGAAAACTTTGGACAACCTTTACTTTAAGATCCGGGAAGCTGTCGACAACCTTTACCTTAATATCGGGAAAGCTGTCAACAATTTTCACTTTACCGCACAGCTTGATATTTTTATAATAGCCTGCGCTGTTGATAGGAGTGGCAGCTCCTGCAATACAGGGAAATGCAGCAACCAGCAGCAGACTTAAGCAAAGAACAGTTTTTTTCAGCATTTCTCTTCCCCCTTTCGTTAAGGACGTTTTTATTTTACGTAAAATACACGGTTTGCTTTACGCGGAGCAGCCTGAGGAACCGTTCCGTCAGCATAACCAAGGATGCAGTGGCCTACACCTTCATACTCTCCCTCAATGCCCCATTCCTTCAGCAGCTGTTTGCCTTCTTCGGAAGCAAACTCTTCCTTGGCACGGTTAATCCAGCAGCTGCCAAGGCCTACAGCATGAGCTGCCTGCATCAGGTTACCCATAATAAGGCTTGCGTCATAAATAGCATTCTTGTTGCTCTTCGGCGCCAGCACAATCAAAACAACCGGCGCACCATAAAACGTATCACTCTTCGTACCCATGATAGCACGGTTCATCTGCGACAGCTTGTCGCGCACCTCTTTATTCGTAACCGCAACAATAATCGAATCCTGCTCGCCATGACCGCTGGCAGCATAAAGGCCGGCTTCAATAACCTGGTCAATCAGCTCCTGCGGCACCATGTCTGCCTTATATTTGCGAACGCTTCTGCGTTCCTTTAAAGCCTGTAATTCTGCATTCATTATATGTCAGCTCCTTATCGTTAATAAAATAAAATTTTACGCTGTTACGCTGTATTAATTTTATTCTTGCCTGCGCCGTTATTATCCTGCCGGAAAATGCAACAAAAATGTTAATTTCTCTGCAGCTTTACTTGTACAGCAGATAAGGCTTTACCTGCTGCTCAAAGGCCGCGCACTCCTGATGCCAGCGCGCAAAAGCTGTTTTTGGCGCTTCACCTTCACGCAAGCTGCTTTCTCCAAGCGCAATATCCAGCTTATAACCTTTGCTGCCATAACCGCGCTCCGGCGTTTTTACCTGCTCCGGATATAATTCTTTAAATGTAGTAAACAAAATATAATCCAGCTCAGGCAGATTAACCTTACGTAAATCCGTAAGATAAATTTCTACGCCCTGCACCAGTTCACCGCTGTAAGCACCGTAGCGCGGCGTAAAGCGCGCTGCTCTAAAAGCCACACCTGCAAGCTGCTTTTCATCTAAGGCTGCCTTTACGGCATCTGCATCAGCAAAGGGTGCTCCCAGAAAATAAAACGGTTTAGCTGTCCCGACACCCACGGAAAGATTACTGTCACCGCTTACACCGGTAGCGCCATACAGGAAAGCGGTCGCCGCCGTAGGAATCAGCGGAGATGTCTGTACCCATGGCAGGCCTGTATCCTGCCACAGCTCTCTGCGTGACCATCCCTTCATAGGCACCACCGCCAGCTCACAGCCGATATGCTGCGTAGCGTTGATATAGCTTGCAAATTCACCTATAGTAAGACCATGACGCAACGGCAGCTCGTAAAGCCCGATAAAAGTTTTATATTCCGGCTTGAGAACCGGTCCCTGCATAGCACCTCCTAAAGGATTAGGGCGGTCCAAAACAACAACCTGCTTTTTCGCTTTGGCACATTCTTCCATTATATAAGCAAGCGAAGAAAAATATGTATAGTGACGAATGCCGACATCCTGAATATCAACCACCATAGTGTCAATCTCATCCAGCATTTTTGCCGTAGGCCTGCGATTTTCTCCATACAGGCTGTGTACAGGTATACCCTTATAGGTGTGACTCTCAAAGGTTTCTCCTGCCGCCACAGCGCCGAACAATCCATGCTCAGGCACAAACAGTGCCGTCAGATCATAGCTCTTCTGCAGCAGCTCTGTGCTGCTGCGAAGCTTGCTGTCCACGCCGGACTGATTAGTAAACAGTCCCAGCCTTTTCCCTGCAAGCAGCTGCTTAGCAAACGGCTCATCAATGCGTTCAATACCTAATACGACTCTTTTTTCCCCGGCTGCCGCAAAGCTTGTTGCTGCAAACAGCACTATCAATAAACTGCATAATATGCATAACAACTTTTTCATTAAACCCCTCCCAAAAATAATTCTAAGTATATTTTAGCACATTTGCTGTTTTCGTGACGGCAAAGTAAGCTGTACTTCCGAAAGAGAAAAAACAGACAGACCTGTCGCATAAGTTCTGCCTGTTTTTCCAAAGTTATTTTAAATTAATATATCAGAGCTTCTCGTCATATTCAGCCTGTTTAAAGCCAACCAACACGCCGCCGTCATAAATTACCAGCGGACGTTTGACAAGCATACCATCGCTTGCAAGCAGCTCCAGCTGCTCGTCCTCGCTCATTGTCGGCAGCTTATCCTTCAGTCCCAGCTGCTTATACAGATTACCGCTGGTGTTGAAGAAGCGTTTCAGCGGCAAACCGCTGGCTGCATACCATGTACGCAGCTCGTCAGCTGTCGGATTATCAGTCTTGATATCACGCACAGTAAAGCTCAGGCCTTTAGCCTGCAGATACTGCTCTGCCTTTTTGCAGGTCGAGCATTTAGGGTAACAGATAAATAACATTTTCGTACCTCCTTACTGCAGCTGCTGCAGCAGATAGTCCTCCGCTGCCTTCAGCTGAACATCGACAGTAGCATCCTCCGGCAGCTCTACCTTCACATCAGGTTCAATACCTACATTATGAATAGAAACGCCGGACGGTGTATAATATTTGGCTACCGTAATTTTCACTGCCGTATTGCTGTCCAGGCGGTATACCGATTGCACACTGCCTTTACCGAAGGTTTTGGTACCGAAAAGCTTACCGCTTTTGGTATCCTTAATCGCACCGGCAACAATTTCCGCAGCGCTGGCACTGCCATGATCAACAAGCACAGCCAAAGGATATTTCACCTTCTCCAGGCTGGAGGTTTCTTCATACTTGTTGCCGTTTTTATCTACAACAGAAACAATCGGTCCCTTAGGCACCAGCATACCGGCAACTGCAACACCTGCATCAAAAACACCGCCGGGATTGCTGCGCAGATCAAGAACCAGAGCCTGCATGCCCTGTTTCTCCAGCTCTGCATATTTTTTGGCAAAGTCATCACCGGTATTTTCATTAAATACGGCTATTCTGATATAACCGATTTTTGTATCCGGCAAAAGCTGACCGCCAACAGACGGATTTTTGATTTCGCCACGCTCAACGCTCACAGTACGCAGTTTACCATCCTTGCCCTTGAGCTCCAGCTTGACGACGGTGCCATGCTTGCCGCGGATTTTGTTGGCTACCTGCTCCATATTCATATCACGCGTCGGTTTTCCGTCAATCGCAGTAATAACATCGCCGCTCTTAATACCAGCTTTTGCGCCCGGATTATCCTCTAAAGCAGAAATAACTACATAGTCATTACCGCGTTTGCCAAAAACAATACCGATACCGCCAAAGCTGCCCCCTGTCATTTCACTCAGCTGCTGAAAATCCTTACTGTTAAGATAAACTGTATAGGGATCGCCTGCAGACTCTACCATGCCTTTAAGTGCACCATCGAACAGTTGGTGATTGTCAACCTCGCCGTTATAATTGCGCTTCAAAAGCTTCATAGTGCGCAAAAAGCGCACTGATTCCGAAACACTGCCAGTCAACCTGTTTAACAGCACAGCTTCAGTTCCTACGATTGCTGCAGTAGTCAACACCGCTGTCAGCAGGCAGCAGGCTGTAAGCTGCCATCTTCTTTTTCCAAACAATTCTATTGCCTCCGTTTTCTGTCTATCATGGCAAATAATTTAACGGCTCTGTAAGCTCACCATGCAGACGCACCTCAAAATGACAGTGCGGTCCGGTAGAATAACCGGTACTGCCTGCATAAGCAACAACTGTGCCCTTGCTTACATATTGCCCCTCACCAACATTTAACGCCGAATTATGTGCATACAGAGTTACAAGACCGCCGCCATGGTCAATCATTATGCAGTTGCCGTAGCCTCCGAGCCAGCCGCTGTAAACTACAGTGCCGCTGTCAGCAGCATGAATCGGCGTTCCCGAATCAACCGCAATATCCATGCCGCTATGATACTTGGTTGTACCGAAAATCGGATGCGTTCTCCAACCATAGTAGGAGGTAATCGGACCGTTACAAGGCCACATAAACTGACCTGTACCGCCTTGTCCTGCAGGAGCACCGCCGCCTGAGTTTTCCATATTACGCAGCATAGAGGCGATATTTTCCGAAATAGCCAGCAGACGCTCATATTCTTCCTGGCTGGACTGTTCTTCCTCCTGGGCCTTGTAAAGCATATAGGCACGCTGCTCACGCAGCTTATTTACTTTAGCCTTTTTTGCTTCCAGCTCTGTCTGGGTAGCCTTGATTTCCTTCATTTCAGCTGCCAGCTGCTCCTTGCGGCTGTTGATTTCCGCAGCATCCTGCTTCAGCTTTTCCAACAGTTCCAGGTCGCGGCTGATGATTTTTTGCAGCAAATACATGCGCGAGGAAAAATCACTGAAATCCTTGGCACCCAAAAGCACATCCAGATAATTTATCTGACCGTTAATATAAATATCACGCAGACGCTTGCGGTAAATCAACATCCGCTCCTGCATTTCCTGTTGCTTTTTCTCCAGCTTAGCCTGGTTATCATTTATTTTTCCCTGCAGAGTATCGCTTTTTTTCTGCAGATTATTAGCCTGTGCCTGCAGTTCGTTAAGGCTGCCCATAACCTCGCTAAGCTCCGCGCTGGCGCTTTCAGCCTTCCTGCGCGCCTGCTCCTTGCGGGTCTGCATCCGCTCCATACGCTGACGTACATCATTCAGCTCGGCACGCTTGTCATCAGCAGTATCGGCAAAGCACATGGCTCCGTAAAGCGGCAGCACCGCCAGCCATAATGCCAGCAGCAGACCGCCCAGCTTCTTTTTCTCCATCACTTCTGCCTCCCTTAAACGCGCAAGAACTTACGCAAGGAGATATAACTGCCCAAAGCGCCGATACCGGTACCTGCCGCCAGTAAAAATATTGTTACATAAAACAATAAGGGAGATGTCGGTAATAGCGGCAGAAAGGCCAGAGTAGCATGGATTCTTTCCAACAGGCCGGCGTAAAGGCTGTTAATGCAGACAGATGCAATCACAGCGCCGAAAAAGCCTAAGGTCATTCCTTCCAGCAAAAACGGCCAGCGGATAAACCAGTCGGTTGCACCTACATATTTCATAATGACAACTTCCTTACGACGGGCAAAAACCGTCAGACGGATAGTATTGGAAATAATAAACAGCGTTGCCATAGCTAAAAATATAACCAGCACAATGCCGCCGAAGCGCAATATTTTGGTCAGAGAAAACAGGTGCTCCACAACCTCCTGACCGAATTTAGCTGTTTCTACCTTAGGCAACTGTCCGATAGAAGGCGTGATAACCTTGATGCGCTCGGGATTATCCACCTGCACCTCAAAGGAATTTGGGAACGGATTGTCCTTACCCAAGCTGTTGAGCAGCTGCTCCTGATCGCCAAGACGCTCCTTGAAGCGTGCCAAAGCCTGCTGCTTGCTTACCGGTGTTACTTTTACTACACCGGGCATCTTCTTCAGCTTCGCCTCTACTGCTTTCAGCTCCTCCGCAGAGGCATTATCCTGCATGTAGACCGACACCTGTACCTGACTTTCCAGATACTGTGCCAAATTGTTGGTGTTGAGAAAAATCAGCAGAAACATTCCCAGCACTAACAGCGAAACCGCTACAGTCGAAATAGAAGCAAAGCTCATAAAGCCGTTACGCCTGATAGATTTATAGGTTTCCTTAACAAAATATTCTTTTGTACTAAAGCTCATAGCCATATACCCCGCTTGCTTCATCACGTACGATATGCCCGTCCTCTATGGCTATAACGCGCTTGCCCATGGCATCAACTATTTCTTTATCGTGAGTTGCCATGACAATCGTAGTTCCTTCAGCATTAATTTCCTTAAAGATTTCCATAATATCCCAGCTTGTTTCCGGGTCCAGGTTACCTGTAGGTTCGTCGGCAATTACCATAATAGGATCGTTGACAATAGCACGGGCAATAGCGATACGCTGCTGCTCGCCGCCGCTCAGCTCATTAGGATAAGCATCGGCACGGTGACGCAGGCCGACAAGATCCAATACGTTCAACACTCTGCGCTTAATCTTGCGCCGCGGTGTTTCTATTACCTCCATAGCAAAAGCTACGTTTTCATAAACCGTACGGTCCGGAAGCAGACGGTAATCCTGGAAAATTATGCCCAGCTGACGTCTCATATAGGGAATCTCATTGGGTGTCAGCGATAAAATATCCACGCCATTAACAAAAATGCTGCCCGTGGTCGGCAGAACCTCACGGAACAGCATTTTGATAAAGGTAGACTTACCAGCGCCGCTAGGTCCTACAACAAAGACGAATTCGCCTGGTTCAATATGAATATCGACGTTCTGCAATGCAACAGACCCACCGGGATATACCTTGCTTACATCAGTCATTTTCAGCACTACCTTCAATCTCCTCTCAATTTAATAAATCAAAGGCTTCTTTTGCATTTAAAAAAGCTTTCGCTCTCAATGTATCCAAAAGTCCATGAGCAGCATTGGCAGAGGCCAGCGCCTTACGCGCAGACGCAACTACCTGCGCAGCCTGCAGTGTTTCCACAGCTCCTGCGCTGATGCCGTTAATGTCTTTGACAAAGCCGTCAATTTTGGGATCATAGGATACAGCCACAAAAGGCAGCTCCATAACTGCAGCAAAAATCAGTGCATGCAGACGCATACCGATAAGCAGATTAAAGTTACCCATCAGTGACAAAAACTGCTCGGTATCACATCCGGTTTCCAAAACAGTACTGTCTGCCTTGCTCCTCATAAAGTGCTGTAATCTGTTGCAGGCAGCCACATCCACAGGATATTGCAGCGGCAGCAGCACAATATGTGCCTTATATTCCCTAGCCAGAATATCCGCAGCTTTAGCCAGCTCCAGCAGGTACTTATCATCCTCCTGCCATTTACGTACACTTATAGCTATCAGCATTTTATCTTGCGGCACCCCAAACTGCTGCAACAGCTCGAGTCCTCTTTCCTTACTCTCCTGCGGCAAAGTCAGCACAGAATCGGCTGTCAGCTGCACCTTTTCCGCCGGCACACCGATGCGACGCAGTTCATACAAAGAATCCTGGTCACGCACGGTAATTAAATCCACCCGGCTGCAGATAAATTTAGTCAGCCTGCGCATAAGTCTGTTATGGATAGGACCTATACCCTGGCCGAAAAGCATGACCTTTTTTTTGAGCAACAGGCCCAAAGCCAGGATAAACAGATAATATAACAGACTGCGCTTGCTGGTAACATCCTGCAGCAGACTGCCACCGCCGCTGAGCAGCAGGTCGCAGTCCATGAGGGCAGCAAAAATTTTGCAAAAGCTGAAACGATGAAGAGAATTCACCTTGTGTCTTGCGGCAGTAGCGGGCGGATTGCCTGAGATAACCGTCAGTTCCACGGTCTTTTCCGTACTGCGCAAAGCCTTAATGATCGCGGTCAGCATAGCTTCATCTCCGGCATTAGCAAATCCATAGTATCCGGAAATCACGATCTTACTCATTCTTCAAGGTATCTCCTTCTAAACTTAACAACTAAAGGCAACAGCATGCCAAGCACCAGTACAGCGATTACGCCGAATACAACGCCAACAGCATAGCCGTCGAGAGCACGTACAAAGCTCATAACAACCGGTGTACGCATATGACAGAAGGTCTGCACCAGACTGCCCTGTCCGATAACGGCAGCACAGGTCAGTACAAACTGCCACCAACGCGGTGCACAACGGTAAACAGCAAGCACTGCCACGAAAAATGCCGGATGACCGATCATAAATTCTTTTTCGCGCGGACGTGCATACATCAGCTGCTCTAAGAAAGCACGCATCTTCAATTCAATTGCCGGCACAGGCACACCGCCGGTGTGACCGCTGCGACCGACAAAATAATAAGCAATAAACAGCAGCACCGCAAGCACTGCTACATGGCGGAAGGTAATCTCTGTATCAAGCAGACCGTTCAGGCGCTCCCACAGAGTTTTCAAGCCTTTGCCCACAACCTGCAGCAGGTCATAGCGCTTCATAAAGAGAACTGCTGTCAGCATAACCGGCAGAATAAAGGTTAATTTTACGCCGCGGTAGATGTCAATCTCCAACAGAAAGCGGCTGTCTGTCAAAATAGCCGACAGGAAGGCTGCACCAACCAAAGACAAAGCAATAGCCAACGCCAATTGCCAGATACCGTTCCAGCAAATAGCAAGCAGACTGTGCTTATCACTCGTATTTTTATCCCAAATGTTAAAGATAACATTCATCGAAAGCACCGGGAAAACACTTGCTGCCGCCAAAGCCAGCAGCTGACGTGTAAACAGGCCGCGGCCGATAAACAGCAGCGCCAAGGCACCGGCAGAAAAAACAGCCCACAGTGCTATTTGCTGCTTACCGCCCAGGTTAAAGAGCAACGCAAGATACAACACTACACCGGCGGCAATCGCCAATACAATAGGAATAAAGCTTACCTTAGCGGGGAAGTACGGTGCAAAGCCATCTTTGTTTTCGGCGCTGAAAACACCTGCTTCGCCGATAGTATAACCACGCGCTTCAACGCTGGCCTTAATATCACGCACATACTTCAGGTTAGTCTTCATAATATCCTGACCACCCTCAGGCATCAGGAAGGGACGAATATAGTTCACGCGGATATTGCGCTCCTCGTCCGTCAGCGCCCACCGGCGCAAAGCCTCGCCCACGCTGATTTTCTTTTGCTCGGTCGGGTCGATAACATAGGAACGGGCAGCCTTATAGTCATTGAACTCAGCCAAAGGCAACAGACCATCGATTTTGGCAAACTGCAGCTGGGTGTAATGCTCCAGCATTACCAGCGTCATGTTGTTTTCCTTCATGCGCTCGCCCAAATGCTGCATTTTATTAGGATAACCCACAACCTCGGTGCCGCAGGGCATCAGAGCATCAACCGGTACACCTGCTTCTTTAATGCGGGCAAAAATGCTGTCAATCTGCTCATCCGTTACATCCACATAATTTTGCGGACGTACGATAATTTTGAAGCCCAACGCAGCAACCTTACGCATATCCTGCACCGGCAAGCCTAAAGGAGCCTGCAGCAGTCCCTGAGGCTCATCGTATTTACCATCAGGCAGAAGTGTAGTGCTGCCTTTGATTTTGATAATACGCGGATTTTCACTTACAACCTTTACACGGTCAGCACCGTAGCGCAGGCACAAATCCTGCTCTACATCATCTAAGACAGACTGCTTGTCAGTAGCAGCAACGTAAGCAGCATTTTCTTCAACATCGCCAGCTCCCACATTAGCGAAAACACCCATGCCGGAACCAAGCGCAGCTGCCTGACGCAGCTCACCGCCAGTTACCGTCCGGAGTTCGCCGTTTTTAGTCAGGCGCTCCAACGTAGTATCGAAAATCATCAGCGAGTTGATGCCTGCATCCTTAAACTGACGCAGTACATCCTCCTCCGGCAGGCCCTGCAAAGCGGCCAGCTTACGTAAGCCCTCGTACTCCATAGCCATTTCTACAGTATTGTTTTTTTGTTCAACATCGTGACGGACAACGTTCAGCCATAAGGCACAAACCAGACCGATTACGATTACTGCCAAAAGCAAAGGATTATATCGGCTTTTCATAAAATTCACCTATCCAGACCTCGCTTTATTAAACCTTTTTCTGCTGACTGCGCAGATATGCTTCTACGAACGGCATCAAATCGCCATCCATAACAGCCTGAATGTTACCGGTTTCGCAGCCGGTACGATGGTCCTTAACCATAGTATAAGGCTGGAATACATAGGAACGGATCTGGCTGCCCCATTCGATATTCTGGTAATCACCGGCAATATCGCTGACAAGAGCATCCTGCTTAGCCTTTTCATATTCATATAATTTTGCACGCAGCATCTGCAGGCAGCGCTCACGGTTCTGAATTTGGGAACGCTCATTCTGACATTGAACGACGATACCCGTCGGTTCATGTGTCATACGTACAGCAGAGGAGGTTTTATTGACGTGCTGACCGCCGGCACCGCTGGAACGGTAAACATCGACGCGCACCTCATCCATATTAATATTTACATCAACAGTATCATCCAGCTCCGGCATTACGTCTACCGCAGCAAAGGAGGTGTGACGACGGGCATTGGCATCAAACGGAGAAATGCGCACCAGACGGTGTACACCCTTTTCAGAGCGTAAGAAGCCATAAGCATTGTGGCCGTTAACCTGAATGGTAGCACTTTTTACACCGGCCTCATCACCCGGCTGATAGTCGAGCATTTCCAACGCAAAGCCGTTTTGCTCAGCAAAACGGGTAAACATACGCAGCAACATGCTGGTCCAGTCCTGCGCTTCGGTACCGCCGGCACCTGCATGCAGTGTCAGGATAGCATTATTGGCATCATATTCACCGCTGAGCAGCATACCCAGCTCCAAGTGCTCCAGCTCGCTGCGGCATTTTGCCAGCAGCTCATCCATTTCAGGAAGCAGGCTTTCATCATTTTCTTCGGCAGCCATTTCCTGCAAAGCTTCCAAATCGTCAACACCTGCGCTTAATTTATGGAAACCGTCTACCTCTTCCTTTAAGCTGTTAACGTCCTGCGCAGTTTTTTGTGCCTTTTCCGGATCATCCCAAAAAGTAGGATCACCCATTTTATGTTCTAATTCTGCAATACGATCTTCTTTGACAGCGATGTCAAAGAGATCCCCTCATTTCCTCTAATTTTGCTTGCAGATTTGTAATTTCAGGCTTATATTCTTCAATCAACAAAATTCCTCACAACCTTTCGTGTAGCAAATATTAGTTATTTACGGCCTCAGCCGTTTTGCCGAGTTCTTGCAAACAAGGCGAAAGTAAGTCAGCAGCCAAGGCTACTGACTTAAAAATTATTTCTTGGGTTCAGCTTTCAAATTACCCTCGTCACCCTCGGGAGTCGGGTTATTGGTGGAAGCATTTTCCAACGGGTCTTCAACCTGCGGCTGGGTAATAACATTGACGCGGTAAATGTAGCGGATAACGTCTTCCTTGATAGCCTCCATCATAGCCTCAAACATATCGTAGGCTTCAAATTTGTACTCAACCAGCGGGTCCTTCTGACCATATGCACGCAGGCCAACGCCTTCACGCAGCATATCCATAGCATCCAGATGCTCCATCCAGTGGTTGTCTACAACCTTCAGCATAACCAGGTTTTCCAGCTCGCGCATCAGCTCAGGACCGATTGCGTCCTCACGTGCCTGGTAGTTGTCATCAGCAACCTTCTGCAGGTATTCGGCCAGCTCTTCACGGCTAAGGTTTTGCAGATAATCTACGGTCAGCAGACCGCGCGGAGCATAGAAGTCCTCAGCGTAGTTAATCAGAGCCTGCAGATCCCAATCCTCAGAGTAAACCTCAGGCGGTGCGTACATGGTCATAGTACGTTCAACGGTTTCATCAACCATCTCTTTGATGGTATCCTTAAGATTTTCCTGATGCAGGATTTTATGACGCTGAGAATAAATAACCTCACGCTGCTGGTTCATAACATCGTCATACTCCAGGACATGCTTACGAATGCTGAAGTTACGTGCTTCAACCTTCTTCTGCGCATTTTCGATAGACTTGGTAACAAGGCTGTGTTCAATCGGCTCATCGTCCTCCATGCCCAGCTTGTCCATAATGCCGGCAATATTATCACTGCCGAACAGACGCATCAGGTCATCCTCCAGGCTCAGGAAGAACTTGGAAGAGCCCGGGTCACCCTGACGGGCGCAACGTCCACGCAGCTGGTTATCGATACGACGGCTTTCATGACGCTCGGTACCGATGATATGCAGGCCACCTAATTCAGGAACGCCTTCACCCAAAGTAATATCGGTACCACGGCCTGCCATGTTGGTAGCAATGGTTACAGCACCGTATTGGCCTGCATGAGAAATAATCTCAGCCTCTTTTTCATGGTACTTCGCATTCAACACATTATGCGGAATGTTGCGGCGTTTGAGCATAGCGCTCAGCTCTTCGGACTGAGCGATGGAAGTAGTACCAACCAGTACCGGACGGCCGGACTTATGGCATTCTTCAATCTCGTTGACTGCTGCCTTGTATTTGGCAATACGTGTTTTATAGATAACATCAGGATAGTCAATACGGATCATCGGCTTATTGGTAGGTACAACAACAACCGGCAGATTATAAATCTTCTGGAACTCCTGCTCCTCGGTCTTAGCGGTACCGGTCATGCCGGCGAGCTTTTTGTACATACGGAAGTAGTTCTGGAAGGTAATAGTTGCCAGTGTCTGGCTTTCGCGTTCTACCTTTACGCCTTCCTTAGCTTCGATAGCCTGATGCAGGCCTTCGGAGAAACGGCGGCCGAACATCAGACGGCCGGTAAATTCATCAACGATGATAACCTGACCATCCTTAACCACATAATCGCGGTCGCGGTGCATCAAAGCCTTAGCCTTCAGAGCGCACATAATCTGGTGGGAATAGTCCACGCCATGCTCATTGTCATACAGGTTACCAATGCCCAGCATTTTCTCTGCCTTGGCAATACCCTTTTCGGTAGGTGCTACCTGTTTTTGTTTTTCATCAACAGTGTAATCCTCGCCCTCTTCCATGTTGGCAACAACACGGGCCAGAACCTGATACAGCTCGGTGGATTTTTCACCGGGGCCGGAGATAATCAGCGGGGTACGCGCTTCGTCAATCAGGATACTGTCGACCTCATCGACAATACAGTAATTCAGCTCACGCTGAACCATCTGATTTTCATCAACTACCATGTTATCACGCAGATAGTCAAAGCCGAATTCATTATTTGTACCGTAAGTAATATCTGCAGCATAGGCAGCCTTACGGTCGGGGAAGTCCATATCATGCACAATCAGACCTACAGACAGACCGAGGAACTTATAAATACGGCCCATATCCTCGCTGTCGCGGCGTGCCAGATAATCATTGACAGTTACAACATGCACGCCCTTGCCGGTCAGCGCGTTCAGATATACAGGCGCAGTAGCTACCAGAGTTTTACCTTCGCCGGTACGCATCTCGGCAATTTTGCCGCGATGCAGCACTACACCACCGATTAACTGTACATCAAAATGACGCATGCCGGTAACACGTCTGGACGCTTCACGGACAACGGCAAATGCTTCCGGAAGAATATCATCCAGGGTTTCACCCTTTTGCAAACGTACTTTAAATTCGCTGGTCTTGGCTGCCAGATTGGCAGAGCTAAGGCTTTCCATATCCTTTTCCAGACTATTAATCTTATCTACGATTACACGAATGTTTTTGATTTCTTTTTCGTTGGGGTCACCAAAAATTTTCTTTAAAATGCCTTCGAGCAACACGATCACTCCTTAAAATTATGGTGTCTAAAAAGACTATACACCTAATTTTAAATTATAACAGAATCTCTCTTAAAAAGCAAAAAGCACAGGAGCAAATCCTGTGCTTTTTTGTGAAGTTTAGGTTAAAATATTTGCTTTATTTCAGTTCCGGGCTCAGCAAGCCATATTTGCCATCCTTGCGGCGATAAACCACATTAGTAGCACCCAGATCAGGATCGTAGAATACGAAGAAATCGTGGTTCAACAGATTCATTTGCAGAATTGCTTCTTCCGGAGTCATCGGATGCATGATGAAGCGTTTATTCTTGATGATTTCGAATTCGCCTTCATCAGCAGCTTCTGCAGCCGGTGCCGAAGCAGGAACAGCAGTATCAGCAAAGTTGCTGTATTTTCTCTTCATCAGACGAGTTTTATATTTGTGAATCTGACGTTCAATTTTCTCTACAACCAAATCAATGGAGGAATACATATCTTTCGTGGTTTCCTGTGCTCTCAGCAAAATGCCGCTTGCAGGAACCGTAATTTCTACAATATGGTTACCTTTCTCAACCTTCAGTACTGCAGAAATGTCACCAACAGTCTTAAACTGCTTAGTAACCTTGGTAATTTTTTTCTCCACATACTCTTTCAGAGCCGGGGTCACATCAATGTTTCTGCCTTTTACGTTTACACTCATAATCAATGCCTCCTTTGGTATGTCGCCAAATTGCTTTGGTGCTACCATTTTTCTATCAAGGGCTCGGGCTTTATCCCTTTGCTTCTATATTTCGCTATAGGAACGAAAACTCCTGCTAAAATTTGCAAAAATTATCTAATTTGCTTAGATTTGTTGCAATAGTGTTACATTGATTACAGCTTATAACCGATGTTAACATCCTCATCTTATAAAAGCGCAGCAACCATACTTTTCGACTCTTTTTAACCCAAGGAATTCATAAAAAGCAATATTTTTTTCACTTGCTTCTGTAAGGAGCTGCAGTTGATAGACAGCGGCATACTTTTCCATAACCTTCCGCATAAGCTGCGAACCAATACCATGACGCTGAAATTCCGGCAGTACTATTAAATCCTGCAGAAAAACTATAGAAGCACCATCACCGACTGCGCGAAGTATTCCCACAAGCTTTCCATCAGCATAAGCAGCTAAAACATAAAGTGAATTCTTATAAGCTTTTCTTAGCATTGCCGGATTATTGGTATAATTACTCCAGCCAACACTACTATATAACGCCATAATTTCGGCTTCATTGTAGGTCTTGTATTCTGCAAATCTAAGTATATTCATCAATGCGTACCTTCCACAATCGTCAGTCCCGCAGCCTCCAGACGCTCACAAATTTCCGCAATAGTTTTGCAGGTAACAACCTGGCCATCCTGCGTGCGGTGCTTAACACAAACGCCAACATGCACAGCATCAGGCTTCAGGCCGATAATACGCTCCAGCTTTTCTTCGATACCCTCTTGGTATTTAAAGTGACAGTCGCCGCAGCCGTTGCAGCTCCAATAAGCCTCCAGCTCCAGCGGTTCTTCGCCATATCTGGCAAAGGCACCGCTTTTTGTATTGAAAGCACGCATGCAGGCTGCACCGGTACATACATTATTGGAACGCAGGCAGCGTAAAATTACAATACGTTTCATTCATGCCTCCCAAAGTCCTTACTGATTTTGTTCTTAACCTCCCGGCAATCTTCAATAGTCAGACCGATTTTCAGCGCCACATCCTGCCAGGAATTCTTCGGTGTCTTTAAATCAATAACATCCTTAATATCCAGACCGGCCTTTTGTGCCAGCAGATAAGCACTGTTGATATGATGCATTGCGTAACCCATATGCATATATTTTTTCGTTACCTTCTGCGGGATATCCATGCGTTCTGCCAGACGGCGCGCCTGATAATCCACGCAACGGTCAAAATATACCTGCGGTGTTAAGCCAAGCACATATTTCATACGCTCCCAAGAATATTTATCGCGCAGGTCAATAATTTCCTGCAGTGTCTTTTTGCTCATGTAGGCATGCAGGCAGATATCCTCCAAGCCTTCAAAGCCATATTTTTCATATAACGGCAGCAGCTCCGCTTCATCAAAAAGATAATCAGCGTGGAAAATCTTTACAGCTCTTTCTGCCGTCATGTTGCGCGTATGCAAGCCGGCAAAGCCTGCACCGCTACGCTGCCCGCGTCCTCTGAAGGCGAAAGGTTTGTCCTGTTTTTGTTCCTGCTGCAAGCCCAGCTTTTCCTTAACCTGCTGCCAATCACAGGTAACAGTGCGCATTGGCAATACCTGTGCCAAAGTTTTGCCGCTCTCCTTGGCCAGCTTGGCAGCCTGCTGAATATCGCCCAGCGGATAACCCTGTCGCAGATATTTCAGCGCCGTTTCTCTGTCTATCAGGCTGTCGGCAGGCAAATAGCTTGCCTGATATTCCATATATTTTGCGGCATACAGCTTGGGCGTCAGCCCTAACTGCGCACGCACCCTGCCCCAGGTTGCAGGCTGACGCAGCTGCAGCACCTTTTCTACCGGCTCACCGGAAAGATATGCATACAAGCAGGCTGTGTTCATATCGCCATAGCTGTGGCCGATATTTAACAGTCGCAACATATCAGAATAACGATAGCCGTATGCGGACTGCAGTTTTTCCGCAGCCTCTGCATTGGAAAGCTGCGGCCGGCGCATGCGCGGCGGCATTGGCGGACGCTTGCCGTCCTTGGGCGGCGGCAGCATCATTTTGCTTTCCTGCGGCGGTGCAGGCTGAGCAGCGAAGGCAGCAGGAGCTGCTACGCTGCCGGCAAAGAACATAGCCATAAATGCCGGAATCAATAAAAGCTTTTTCATTTTAACCCTCCTTGAACAAAAAAATATTATAGTAGGTCAAAAAACTTAAAATCCTTCGAGTGGCTGTGAAGCCGCAGATGGTGCCTTATCCGCCGCCATCCTATTGCCAATGCTGCGGTAAATATACTATATTTATACGTCCCGTAGACTTTTCCTCATCCACTCTGCAGCGCACCTCATACATATCATAAATAAACTTTTCCGTCAGCAGCTCACGCGGAGTTCCCATGCCAACAATCTGTCCGTCCTTAATCGCAACCAGACGGTCACAGTACATCGCTGCGATATTCAAGTCATGCACTGCTGCCACAACAGTCAAATCAAGTGATTTTACAATATCCATAATCTGCAGCTGGTACTTGATATCCAAGTGGTTTGTCGGCTCATCCAGCACCAGACATTCCGTCTGCTGCGTCAGCGCACGCGCCAAAATTACACGCTGCTGCTCGCCACCGCTCAAGGTAGCAAAGCTGCGTTCTTCGAAGTCCGCCAGACCTACAGTCGCCAACGCTTCGCGCGCGATACGATAATCGTTGAGATTATCACGCTCCAGCATTTTCTTGTGCGGCGAACGTCCCATCAGCACAACCTCCAACACCGAAAAATCAAAGCTGTAAACATTATGCTGTGCCACTACCGCCAGCTGCAGCGCCGATTCACGGTAGGAAAGCTCGTCCAACGGCGTTCCGTTGAAGGTAATTTTACCATCTGTAGGCTTCTGCACACGGTAAACGCATTTCAGAAAGGTGCTCTTACCGCTGCCGTTAGGACCAATGATGCCTACAAATTCCTTATTGTGCAGGCTGAAATCTATTCCCTTAAGAATCTCCTTGGAGCCAAAGGCCATTTTTACAGCTTCTGCTAAAATTTCCATTATCAGTTACCTCCAAAGCCATAGGTTTTCTTAATCATCAGGTAAACGAAGCAGGGCGCGCCGATTAAGGATATCAAAATACCGATCGGCAGCTCGGTGCGCGGAATAATTACACGGCAAAGACCGTCCGCAATTACCAAAAATACCGCACCGGTCAAGGCACTGACAGGAATAAGCTTTTTATGGTCGGTACCTACCAGCATACGTATAACGTGCGGTACTACCAAGCCGACAAAGCCAACCATACCTGCAGCGTATACTACAAAGCCTACGATAAGAGAGCTTACAAGCAGATAAATCTGTCTGTAAATATGTAAATCAGTTCCCAAAGTCAACGCAGATTCATCACCTAAAAGCATCAGGTTGAGCATACGGCTCTGCGTCCAGAAGAACATTACTGCCAACACTACGATTGGTCCGATAACTGCCAGTGTTTCCCATTTGGCACCGGCAAAGCTGCCCATCATCCAGTAAGCAATAGTCTGCATGCCCTCCTTATTATTGGCAAAGTAAACGATAAAGCTGGAAAAAGCACCGCAGACTGCGCTCAGCGCCATGCCTGCCAAAAGCAGCTTAACGGAATTGCTGCGCCCGCCAAGGTTAGAGATAAACAGTACGCCCAGCGACATGGCAAAGGCACCGATAAAAGCTGCAATGCCGACAAAGTTTTCACCCAGCGCCACACCGATACCCAGCAGAATTGCTGCCGTCGCACCCAAAGATGCACCGGAGGAAATACCTAAAATATATGGGTCCGCCAAGGGATTCTTTACTACAGCCTGCATGATAACACCGCAGACAGAAAGACCCATGCCTACTAAGGCAGCCAGCACCAGACGCGGCAGGCGCAGGAGCCAGACAATATCATGCACAGGTCCGCGGTCAACGCCCTCAATAGGCTGTCCGCTGCAAAGCTGCTCGACAACCGTATTATAAATATTTACCAACGGCAGCTTTACCGTACCAATGGATAACGCCCAAAACAAGGCAATTACCAGTAAAGCAAGCAATCCCAGGCAGATGAACAGGTACCCCTGCTTCTTCAAAAAATCAACCATAATTATTTCTCCTTATACAAATCCGGGTACATTCCGGCCGCAATAATTTTTATGCCATCATAGGTACGCACGCCTGAGCTGTAAATAGCATACAACGGCAAGGCTACAACACGTCCTTCCTTCACGCAGCGCAAATTTTTCAGCGCCTTGTGCTGGGTAACGCGGTCAATCATATCCTGCTCATGTCCGTAATGCGATTCAATCACAACCACAAAAATAACATCCGGGTCAAGCTCTACAACCTGCTCCAGACCAATAGCACGCTGCTTTTCTGCCAGCAGTTCGCCGTGCAGCTCTTTGACAATATTGCCAGCCAAAGATTTTTCGCCATACACCGTCGGCTCCTTGCCCATAAACTCCAGCACCAGAGCACGCGGACGCTTTTGGTAGCCTGCAGTCTGACTGATGGCAAAATTAACCTCCTGCTGCATTTGCCCTACAAGCTGCTGCGCCCTTTCGTTTTTGTCAAAAATTTTTCCTAAGTCAAGAATATCCTTGTATTCGTTTGCCAGAGTACGCGGCTTCGCATCAATCATAGAAGAGCGTGCGATAAAGGTATTTACTCCGCGCTTATGCCAAAACTCGGTACTACGCAGCACCTTAGGCATAAAGGTAGAATGCCAGCCTACAAGCAAATCAGGCTTCAGCATCATGGTTGTTTCCAGGTCTAAAAGCTGTAGTCCGGTATAAGGTATTTTGCTGTACTGCTCCTGATATTCCTTGCGGAAAAACTTTTTGTCCGGCACGCCGTTACCGGCAATAATGCGGTCACCCACACCCAAAGCCAGCAGCGTTTCAATGCTGTTCTGCCAGACTGCCACCACTCGCTGCGGCGGCTTTGTATATGTCATCTTCTCAGGCTCGCCCTGAGTATTGTAGTTTTCGATAGTTACCGGATAGTGCGCAGGGTTATAGGCATATTCTGCCGGTTGGTTAAAGCGCAATAGCGCTTCTGGATTTTCCTTTACCGGCAGAGTAAAGATGTTGCGTTCGCAGCCAGTGAGCAGCACGCACAATCCTAGCAGCACTCCTGTTATTATTTTTTTCATTTGCTTCCTCAGCTTAGTAAGAATATGGCAAAGCACTACTGCATCAGCAGTAGTGCTTTACCTAAAAAGAGATAGAGTATGATGTATCAGTCAAAAATTAGAAGGTATATTTCATACCAACCATCCAGCAACGGCCAGGCATTGCAGAGCTGCCGACACCATTCCAAGAGTTATAAGAAGTTTCATAAGCCTCATTGGTCAGGTTGCTTACGATTACGTATGCAGTCAAGTCTTTATTAATCTCATAGTTCATGTTCCAGTCAAGAACTAAGAAGCGATTGTTGGTGAATGCATAGTCGCTGCAGCCGGTGTACCAGTTAGTCAGTAAGCCAGTGTACAATTTACCGTTTTCATAGGACAGGTTCAAGGAATAATGGTTTTGCGGACGCAGGCTGTTGATAGCAGTGTTGATATCTGCAGGATTCTTATAGCCCCAGCTCGGATCAAGTACCCAACCGTTTTTAGCCATCCATTTATCCTTCATATGAGAATAGGATGCGCTCAAGGTGAAATGCTCATCAAATTGATGATCCAATGTTAAGTTAAAGGATTGTTTATCCTCTTTAGCATTAACAGCGGTATTTTTGATTTCACCATCAACGAAAACAGGTAATGTTGCAATAGCATTGCTCATACGGGTCCAGTCATAATGTACCGCAACGCTGGTCTTATCACTTAAATCTTTACGTAAGCCTAAAGTCCAAGCATCGCCTTTTTCATCATCCAGAGGAGTTTTAAATACACCGTCAACGCTGGTGTAGTCACCCTGTTTTAAAGGACGATATACTTTAGTCCAGCCAAAATACATGCTGCTGGTATCATCAAACATATATTGGGTATTGATTACCGGTGTGAGCAGATGAGTATCGCCCTTACCCTGTGTTTTGCCTTTATCATTAGTTGTTTCAAAAGCACTGTATTTTGCATAGCGCAGAGAAGGAGTAATATCCCATTTATCGCTCAGATGAATTTTATCCTGAATATAAGCAGTAGTAGACTTTCTATCTACATGACTGGTTGTAATCTCTCCGGTTGCATTGTTAATTCTCTTGGAGAAATTCTTAGCTTTGTCATAGGTTACGCTGGCAATAATATCATTAACACCTACAGTTTTAGCATATTGCAGTTGAACACCACGGTTCTTTTCTTCATGCCAACTGGTAGGTTCCTGTGCAGCGCCGCCTGTTTTTTCCAACCATTCTTTAACCTTTTCTTGGTCGCCATCCGGGAACGGAGCTAAGTTTTGGCTAATCCATTGGGAAAGCTGTTCGTTAGTTGCGCCATTAGGGAATGCAGCTTTATATGCATCAGCGGCGCCTTTGCCGTTGATATACCATTGATATTTATCACGATGAGCATAGCGATGGTTCTGATCATATACACGGATAAAGCTTTCCATGCCGTTTTCTTTATTAAAGGTATACTGTACATCCCAGTCATTATTTTTGAATTTACTGAAGGAGCCGTATACCTGACCATCTAATGCATAAAGGTTATGATAACCGGGATTTCTAGCATCGCCAGTTAATGTGCCGCCAATTAATTTATTATTTTCATCTAATTGGCCTACAGTAGCTTTGAAAATAATATCGTTCCAGTCTTTTTGATTCCAATATTTCATGTTAGGTACAGCAATAGGATAGCCATCCTTGCCTTCCTTAAAATTGTACCAAACCTTTAAGTTTTGCTTATCATTGAAGTCTTTATCTACACGGAAGTTAACGCCGTCTTCCTTCCATTTAGAACCGCCCAAGGAACCGTTAGAACCGACAATACCGTCTTTATAACCGGTATCACCGGACATATCACGGTTAGCGGAAATAAAGTAATGCCAAGAATTGTCATCACCGGCACTACCGGAATAGCTGATAGCATATTTATGTTTGTGCCAAGAACCGGTAGACAAATCGATAGATCCAACATTCTGGTCACCGCCCTTACGGGTAATAATATTGATTACACCGCCGGTTGCATCACTGCCATATACGGAAGCGCCAGGTCCTTTGATAACTTCGATTTTATCAACGTTTTCCATATTGGTTACCTGGTCAAGGTTTACACCGGTAGATTTGGAACCGGATGTTGTACCACTGCCGACACGAGTGCTGGCAGCATTGTCTACGACGACCATCAACCAAAATAATTACGCGGGTATCACCATTGATGGAAACGCCATTGTTATAGAACTGATAACCATATTCACCGCCACGATAGCCGGGGTTTTGGAAGGTTACGCCAGGAATACGTTTGATTGCTTCGGTCAAATCAGTATAATGACGTTTTTCAATTTCTTCGCGGGTGATAACCTTAACGTCACCGCCGGTACGATAGTAGGACTGCTCAGTAATAGTATCGCCGAACTTGTTTTTTACTGCGTCAGCCTCTACAATCATGCTATCTAAGGTATAGCTGTTCAGGTTTTCGTCAAATGCTGCGCTTGCGCTTGCGCACAGGCCCATTACCATCATCATAGCAGCCGCAGCTGTATATCTTCTCTTCATGTTACTCATACACTTCTTTCTTAGATTGTTATGAATGTAGACAAACATTCACATATTCATTTTGAGAGCACAAAAAATGCTCTACTCATCAAAAACATTATCAGAACCGCGCACCGTTAATATACGTAAACGTATATGTCTGCGCCGTTACCCAGTTGCCAACACTCTCGTCAGCAAATTTGCCAAAGTTAAGATTCAGCTTACGTGAACCATTGGCAGGAATCTTGCACAGCGGAAACTTTACCGGTCTGCCGGTAAACTGCTTCTGCTCGCCATTTTTGTCTGTGTAGGTCACACGCATAATAAAGTCGTTCAACTTGGTAATAGTCAAATCACTGCGCTTATTTACGAATGTGCCTGTTACACACAGCTCGCCGCCGTTAACCCATACCTTGGATGTTGTCCAGTCCAAAATCATTTTGTCACTTGATACCTCAGAAGCACCGGCAAGTGCTGGGCACATCAGCGCCAAAATTAAGGTCAGCAGCATAAATATCCTTTTCATAGCTCCTCCTTTCTCTCGTAATATTTGAGCATACTGGGAAAAAATTTATTTTCATAAAAGCATCTGACCAAGCTATCCTTGTTCCGCTTGTCAGATGTTAATATGCAAGAATAATAAACATACTTCATGCAAATATTGCAGTCAAAATAAAAGCGCCTTGCCGTACTGTGACAGCAAGACGCACTTATCCCTGGGAAAGCGCAATCCTGTACATCGCAGGTTGTTTGAAAGGCCCTATATCAGGCAGTTCTTCTGGCTCTGCTTCACTGCCAGCCTTGTCTTCCCGGTTTCCCAGTGACATTATAAGGCCGACTCCACATTACAGCTGCGGGACAGCACAGGTTTTGCACCTGTTTACCTATTAAGTATAAATACACCTGATACGCTTTTATTCTCTTGTTCTCTCGTTAGGTTCTTAAATTTTATAGCAATATATCATGCAGTGTTTGCAGTTCCTCAAAGAGGAAAACACTTGCATGTAAAACTCTCTAAATTGTTAATTATGTATATTGGCTTTTTGCTTTATTTTATAATGATTTCAATTACATAATTAGTTACTAATGGAATTATAGCACGTTGTCCCCCCCCCGTCAAGCAAAAGTACATCGAGTACTTTTGGCTTGCAGGTGCCTACGCCACCTGATAAATCAAAAAAGGACTCCATTCTCTTACAATGAAGTCCTTAATGATTAAAGCATTATTATATTGTGATTACACGTCAACTAACCTACAACTATATTCTTAGTCTGACGTAATATAGCTCGCCAGCTATATCACAGCTATAATTTTTTCATGTATTTAATTTTCCAGCATCAAAAATCGCTGCAAAGCCTGCTCCACAATTTTATTCAATGAAATGTTGTTCTGTAAAGCGCAAAACGCCGCCTGCCTTACGGCCGACGGCGCTTGCTTCTTTCCCTTATTTTTAGTTCTTTCCCTTTTATTCTTTCGGTTCAACGAAGGTGTACTTGCCCCGGCCTTGCTCCGCAGCGGACTCAATTAAGCCCATTTCTTTCAGCTTGCTCATCATTTTACCTGCGGAGGATGGTGCCAAATTACAAATTTTTATGACATCCGCACGGGTAAATGGAACATCAAATTCAAAGTTCGCAAACAGCAAAAGGAGATTATTTTTTGTGGGTGTATTGAGCCTCAATTCAGAAATGGAGCGTTCAAACGCCACTTTTTTACCCTCGAACGCTACTTTATCCTGTTCAAACGCCACTTTTTCGTTCCCAACAGTTCCATAATTCAAGTTATACAGCGTGACTTGAAATGAGGTGACATCGGAATAGAATTTCGGCTCCAACTCGTCACGGTAATTATGTGCTGCATAGTAGGCTTCAGTTATCTTCTTAAAGCCGCTGCCCTGACGCTCCATATATCCAAGCCGATCGAAAATATCTGCCAGAACAGGATTACGGCGGGTGGAGGAAATGCTGTCAATGTCTCGTTCCTGAATCCGAGTACCATCGGCCATACAACCGGGAGAATAGATGGTAAGTCGATCATCGTATATGTCCACATGGACTTCGCTGCCTAAAATCAGATAATCACGATGGATTATGGCATTTACGAGAGCTTCAAAAACACTGCGTTCACAATACTCAGGCATTTCAATCCTGGAATTAGAAGTTTTCTTCCAACGGGTTTTCATATTTCGTTTTACAAATCCGACACCCTCATTGAGCAGTATAATCAAGCTGCCAGAGTACTCTGCGCTGTCCAGCGCATCCACCATACCGCCGCTTTTATCCAAACCGTTCCAACGGGTGCAGAACAGGCGGGAATGACGAATTGGTGCATCATCCGCAAGCAGCGCACCGGCATTGGTGAGCTTTCCGTTTGAATCTCTGATCTCAAAGGAATCGAACAGTTTATCTTCCCAACTATTTCCCGTCCACGCCTTATATCGTTCTCTTAGCTTGGAGAAGGCATAATCCTTGAAATCATACTCTGAGGTGAGAGCATCGTAGGTGTGGTTCATACCCTTCAAAAGCAACTGATTCAGCACATAATTGGGCGCAATTACGCTTTCGTTGCCTATACGGATGTATGCCTCCATAATGCCATCGGCCTTGTAGTAATATGGAGTTGAGTGACCCGCATACACAGTCAGCACAAGCAAATCTTTCCCATTTTCTCTTTCCGGAGTCAGAACGAAATTGGGAAAAGGCTTAATGCGCTCCTTGATCAGTCGGCTGATGGCTTCTGCATCACTCTGAACATCCTCCAAACCGACACTTTCTCTATCATCTCTGATACCAAAAAACAGTGTGCCGCCAATACCATTTGAAAAGGCACTGACACTTTTCAGCCAGCTTTTGGGCTTCTTTGTTTCCAGAGCAACCTTAAAATCACATTCTGTTGCTTCTGCAATCAATCTGTCTATCATAAAGTCAAATTCCTCCTATCCCTTCCCATCATTCCTTCTTATCCTTCGCTCTGCTCTTGCAGACATTGTGCTTGTTCTTGCAATTTACCTGTTTTTCATATATTTAATTTTCCATAAGTAAAAAACGCTGCAAAGCCTGCTCCACAATTTTATTCAAGGAAATGTTGTTCTGTAAAGCGCAAATCGCCGCCTGCTTGTGCATCTCTGCAGAAATGCGCACATTGAAGCTTCCCTTATACGCCTTTTCCGGTGTAACACCTTCGGCAACACACATAGCTATATAATCATCGACCGCTCCATGAAAATCCCCTACTAATTCCTGTGCGTTTTTACCGTCATAGGAAATTAAAGAACGTATACCTAAAACCTTACCGAAGAAAATTCCATCCTCCTCCGAAAATTCCACAGATCCTACATAGCCTTTATATTGCATGGTATTCTTCACAGCAATCCCTCCTGTTCTAATACAGAAATCAGTGTTTTTATCTGATATGCAAGCAGTTCTTTGCGAGGATGCGGTTTGTGTAATAAGATAGCATGACATCCCTCTTTGATAAATATTACTCGTGAACCACTTGTCTTGCCTTTGTTGCTTCTCACATAATCAAAATAATTAAGCAGTGTTTCTGCTTCCGTAAAAGTAAAATCTTTTGGTTTACTCAATAATTTCTTTATGAGCTTTTCCTTTTGTCCCATCTTTTCACCTCTATTATAAGCTTTTTCAGATACGCTTGCAACTATTTTCAGTTACAGTTTTCCGGCAAAAATTAAGAGCAACACTTACTACAAGTATTACTCCTCAACGCCTCAGATATTTTTCAGTATCTGAATGTTATTTTACTATAATTCAGAAGATTCCGCAATATCTTTTTGCTAAAGCAAATCGCCGCCTGCATTACGGCGGACGGCGCTTACTTCTTTCCCTTATTTTTAGTTCTTTCCCTTGTTTTCCAAAAATCTTTCCCTTATTTTGGAGGTTTCTCTAAGCCGGCTTATCTGTTTTTTCTGGCGCCAGCCTTCAGCAAAATAATATATGTAGGGGCATTATATATATTTCTCTTCGCCCCATACTGCCAACTATTTTCTAACCACTAAACACTGAGCACTATTCACTAATATCCACTAATCACTTTTCAGCGCGGTTGATTGCACAGATAATACCGCGCAGCGCTGCCACGTTTATATTAGAGTGAATACCTACGCCGAAGATGTGACCGTTGTTTTTCTGCTTCAGCTCGATATAGCAGATGCCCTTGGCATCGGAGCCTCTGGAAATTGCATGCTCATGGTAGTTGACGAATTCGTAGCCGTCAATCCCTACACCTGCGAGCGCCTGGAAGAAGGCATCAATAGGACCGTTGCCTACGCCAACTATGCTCTTATTTTCGCCCGCCACAGCAATTTCACCTTCAAAACGGCTGTGAATGCTGCCGTCAGCTTCATGAAGTTCTGTGAAGCTGTGACGCAACAGCTGGTACTTGCCGGCAAAGTCGATATATTCCTTGCGGAAAAGCTGCACAATCTGCTCGCTGGAAAGCTCGTCGCCGTATTCTTCAGCCGCAGCCTTCACAATATTGCCAAATTCCGGATGCATTTCCTTAGGCAGATTGTAGCCAACGGTATGCTGCAGCACGAAGGCAGCACCACCCTTGCCGGACTGGCTGTTGATGCGGATAACAGGCTCGTATTCACGATGGATATCAGCAGGATTAATCGGCAGATACGGTACCTCCCAATATTCGGTGCCGCTGTTTTTCATGTACTCATAGCCTTTGCGGATAGCATCCTGATGCGAACCGCTGAAGGCAGTGAAGGCCAGCTCGCCTGCATAGGGCTGACGCTCCGGTACATGCATTCTGGTGCATTCCTCATAAACCTTTTTGATATCCAGAATATGTGAAAAATCAAGCTCGGGATCAACATTTTGTGTAAACATGTTGAGGGCTACAGTAACGATATCCAGGTTACCGGTACGCTCGCCGTTACCGAACAGCGTGCCTTCGATGCGGTCCGCACCGGCTAAAAGTGCCAGCTCGGCGCAGGCAACGCCAGTACCGCGGTCATTGTGCGGATGCACGCTGACAATTGCTGCCTCACGGTTTTTAATATGACGGCAGAAATATTCAATCTGGTCAGCATAGGTATTCGGTGTACACATTTCAACAGTAGAGGGCAGATTAAGGATAATGGGGTTTTCTTTGCTGGAGCCCATTTCCTGCATTACTGCTTCGCAAATCGCAACAGAAAAATCTATTTCCGTACCGGAGAAGCTTTCCGGGGAATATTCATAGCGGATATTCATACCGCTGCGGGCAACCTCTTCTTCCGTCAGCTGGCGGATAAGGCGTGCGCCCTGCACAGCAATATCGGTGATACCGTCCATATCCTTGCCAAAAACAATTTTACGCTGCAGTGTTGAAGTAGAGTTATAAAAATGGATGATAACATTCTTAGCACCGCGTACCGCCTCAAAGGTTTTGCGGATAAGCTCTTCACGCGCCTGCACCAGAACCTGCACGGTTACATCATCGGGAATATGTCCGCCTTCAATCAAGGTACGCAGAATTTCGTATTCAGTTTCCGATGCGGAAGGAAAGCCAACCTCGATTTCTTTAAAGCCGCAATCTACTAATGTGTGGAAAAAGCGGATTTTTTCCGGAATACCCATCGGTGTTACCAAAGCCTGGTTACCGTCGCGCAAATCAACACTGCACCATACAGGTGCTTTGGTAATCGTTTTATCAGGCCATTGACGGTCGGTAATTTTTATTTGTTCAAACGGAATATATTTTTTCTCCTGCTGCATGATTAATTTCCCCCTAGCTTTTCTTAACAATTATAAACAAGAATCCCCGTCCCTAACCTGTGTTATCAATAACACAATTAGGGGCGGGGAACAATTCCACGCTGTACCACCCTATTTCAACAGCACTTCAGCAATGCTGTCCTCTCAGCCTCCAACAAGGCCTTTGCCTGTAACGTGACCACACGTCCTTCCCTACATATCGGAAAGGCAACTCCGGGATCAGTATGCATATAACCATTGACATCGCTTTACACCAGCCAGCGACTCTCTTAGCCCATCCGGTCATATCTTCTTCCCTTCACCGTTTTTTTAGGGACGATATTTGATTCGTTGAATGCTATTATACGCACTCTGCTTTTAATTGTCAATAATCTTTCTGAAATTTATTTTTTTACAGCAAATTTGTAAACAATGTAACAGCGTTTTGTGTGCTTCTATCCACAAACACTTATCCACAGCTTATGTGTTTTACCCACAGATTATCAACAGACTTATCAACAACTGTGTATAACTTTACCTGCTGCTGATAAGCTTACGCAGTAAATCAACAACGATAATGGAAGCGCCAAACAGGACGACAACGCCCCATTCATGCGCATTCAGCGGTGTTGTACGCAATACACGCCCACCAACAAAGGTCAGCAGCACCTGAATTGCAACAATCAGCGCCATTACCTGTAAGAAGCCCTTGTTCAGGCTGATATTCTTTAACAGGTTCAAACCGTCAGTACGCACATTAAAGCCATTGGCAACTGCCATGAAAATGTAGGCGCAGAAGAAGCCCGTATAAGTATAAATATGATTATCTGCATCACGGAACAGATGGTCAACCCATGCGCTCTTATAGAAGGCAATACCCACAATCGTCATATAAAGACCACTTACAATAACGCTCGTAAGCATCTTTTTGCTGACAAGCGGTGCACTGCGGCGCTTAGGCGCCTCGCGCAGATACTGCGCCAATGCCGGCTCACCACCGAAGGCGAGCGCAGCAAGGGTATCCATTACCAGGTTAATCCATAGAATCTGCGTAATCGTCAGCGGTTCATCAATATTGATGAAGGGAGCAATAAAGTTAATTGCCACAGCCGAGAAGTTAATCGTCAGCTGGAAAACAATAAATTTGCAGATAGAATTATAAATTGTTCTTCCGTACAAAATTGCCTGCTTGATGCTCAGGAAATTATCGTCCATGATAACGATATCGCCTGCTTCCTTGGCAACCTCTGTACCGCTGCCCATAGCAAAGCCGACATCAGCCTTTTTCAGCGCCGGCGAATCGTTTACGCCATCGCCGGTCATACCGGTTACTAAATTCAGCTCCTGCGCCAGGCGTACCAAACGCGATTTATCCATCGGCAAAGCACGCGCCACTACACGCAGATGTGTCAGCTTAGCCTTGATTTCATCATCACTCATCTGTGCCAGCTCGTCGGAGGTCCAGACTACATCCTCCGCGCTTTGCAGCAGGCCTGCATCCTTGGCAATGGCAACTGCGGTTTCTTTACGGTCACCGGTAATCATTACAACCTGCACACCAGCCTGCTGTACAGACTTAATAGCCTCCACTGCTTCCGGACGCACGTCATCACGGATGGCAACAACACCGGCAAGCGTCAGTCCTTTGTCAGGCAGGTTATCAGCAGTTACTCCCTCATAGGTGCACAAGGCCAGCATTCTTATAGCCTGTCCTGCAAGCTCCAGCATTCTGTTATCCAGAGCTGCTTTCATCTCATCAGTCAACGGCAAACGGCTACCATCTTTTGACCAATACCAATCGGCAGCCTGCAGCAGCTTTTCCGGTGCGCCCTTAATCAGGCAATATGCTGCGCCGCCGTCAGCGGGAGCAACCTGTGCCCAGGAATATTTATTGGCGCTGTTAAACGGAATAAAGCGCTGGCGCTGCGGCAGCTGCGGCAAACGATAGGTACCGACATAATTGTTTAACGCTGCTTCCGTCATATTACCGCCGACAATCTTGCCGTCGGTAACGGTAGATGATGTATTGATCAGAACCTGCTGACAGGTCAGCTCCTTAAGACGTGCAGGCAATGAGGTAAAATCAGTAATTTCCTGTAAATCGCCGGTTAAGAAGCGCACTACCTCCAGCTGTCCTTTAGTAATAGTGCCTGTCTTATCGGTAAACAGCAGGTTCAGGCTGCCTGCCGTTTCAATGCCCACGAGCTTACGCACCAATACATGGTCATGCAGCATTTTGCGCATATTGAGCGAAGAAACTATCGCAATCATCAGCGGCAGGCCTTCCGGTACTGCCATAACAATAATAATAATCGCCAAGATTACAGCCTGCACCAAATCGGCAATTACTGTTGTCATATCAGCAAAATATGCTGCAAGGCTACCTGCCAGATATATCTTATGCAGTATTACCGCAACTGCTATCAGCACACCGCCGGCATAACCGAATTTACTTATCTGCTCTGCCAATCCTTTAAGCTTCAGCTTCAGCGGACTGTCGCGTTCATCATCCTTCAGCTCCTGCGTCAGCTGGCCGTAAACGGAATTATCACCTATCTTCACAGCCTGCATCACAGCGGTGCCTTCTACCACAACACTGCCACGGAACAGCTTGTGTTCATCAAGAAAGTCAATTTTACCGTCATTCCATTGGAAGTCAGCAGGTGCAACAGTTTTTTTAGCTTCCTCGCTTTCACCGTTCAACGCTGCCTGGTCCAGCTTCAGCGTTCCATCCAGCAAAATGCCGTCCGCCGGTATTTTATCGCCAGCCTCTAAGATAATTGCCTCACCGACTACAACATCATCAATAGCAATTTCCTCCGGCTCACCGTCACGCCACACCTTGCAGCGGATACGGCTGGCTTCCTCCTGCAGCTTCTGAAAGGCATTCTCATTGCTGTATTCGGACCAAGTGGAAACAAAGGTTGCCAAAATAATTGCCAGGAAAATACCTATTGTTTCAATCCAATCACCATGGCCAAGATACACGAAAAAAGCATTTACCAGCAGCGCTACTATCAGGATGCGGATAATGGGATCCTGAAAATTCCCCAGCAGCTTGCTCCAAAATGTTTCCCGCGGCGGCTGCGTCAACGTGTTATCACCGTACTTGCGCCGTGACTCTTCAATCTGCTCCTTGCTTAAGCCATATTTACTCATTTTCTTCCTCCTTTGACCTTACGTCTGCTACTTGTCGAAAATTGTGGTAAATCATGCAAGTACACTCTTCACCTTATATTATATATTAAAAAAGGGCGAGACAATGCTGTAAAATAAAAATATTTTACAACAAAGTCTCGCCACTTAATTACAAAGCCGGATTCTATTGAATCGTACTGACGGCAGTGTAAACACCAGCCCTAAGGCTTGTGCCGGCTACTCCCCTTATTTAAGAAAGTACCATATTATTTTATTTAGCTTATTCAGCCCAAACAGCTTTCATCAGCTTAGGATATTCAGTGTTAAGGTGGTCAACAATAACGTCGATTACTGCATGAATCATTTGCGGTACGAATTGATCGTCGGTAGAAGGAATGCAGCTTTCAATGATGATATTGCCAGCTTCATCAGCATAATATTTGAATACCTTGTAGTTTTCGTTCAGAGCGTTCAGATGTGCAAGAACTGCAGCCTTGTTAGCTTCCTTAACCAGACCAGCGCCTACGCGAACCTGCAGCATTACATAGATGCTGTCGTCAATTACCAAAATAGTCGGCAGGTTTTGCCCCTGGATGCCGATAGCAGAACGGAAAACAACGGGATGCATAAAGCTTTCTTCAGGAACCTCGTCTGCCTTCGGAACTTCGAATACATCGCCCCAGTTAATTTTGTTTTCTTCAAGGAATTTCTTGTAAACTTCAGCTTTCTTATTCATCATAAGACCTCGCTTTCATTGTTATAATACTATTATACACTATTATCGTTATTTGAGTACTTTTTTTATTAGTAAATATATTTGTTTTACACAAAATTCACAGCTCATTCAGCCTTTAATTTAAGCGCAAAGTCATAACCATATTTTTCCGCAGCCTCAATTTCAGGCTGCTGCGGTGTCCACTTGCAGTTGAAGCCGGGTTCTACCGCATCGAAGCAGCTTTTTGCAAGCAGCTCCTCCATATCCTTCTGCGCACCACCGCCCCAGCCAAAGGTACCGAAGGCAGCAGCCTTTTTGCCCTTAGCGCCAAGTCCCTTGAGGTAAATGAGGAGCGAACCCATATTCGGCAGCATGCTGCAATTGAGCGTTGAAGATCCTGCCAAAAAACCGGAGGCAGTAAAGAGCTCTGCTGCTACCGTACTGTTAGGTGTAGCGCCCATTTTAAATACTTTAACAACAATGCCGGCATTAGTTGCACCACGCGCAATCGCCCGCGCCAGCTTTTCCGTACCGCCCCACATGCTGTCATAGGCAATAACAAGGCTGCCATCCTGTACACCGCTGCCCCATTCGCTGTAGCAGCGCAGGATATCGGCAATATGCTCCGTCCAGATTACACCATGGGAAGGCGCAATCATTTTAATATCAAGACCGCCAAGCTTTTTCAGCGCATTGCCAATCAGCTTTGCATAAGGCCAGAGAATGTTGGCAAAGTATTTTTTTGCTTCGTAGAATAACTCGTCCTGATTTACTTCAGAGTCAAAGCGCTTGCTGGTAGCATAATGCTGACCGAAGGCATCATTGGAGAAAAGTATTTTATCATACTCACTATAGGTTGCCATGCTGTCAGGCCAATGCAGCATTGCCATGGAAGCGAAGGTTAAGGTGCGCTTGCCAATATTTAAGGTTGCTCCGTCTTTAACAACCTCAAAATCAAAAATATCTCCGTAATGCTGAATCGCCTCGTTTTTACCTTGCATCGTAATATAGAACTTTGCTTTGGGGCAAGCCTTGGCCAACGCCGGCATAGCACCGGAATGGTCAGGCTCAACATGGTTGATGACAATATAATCAATGGTATCCAACGGTGTTACCTTACTGATATTGTTGAGCAGCTCTTCGGTAAAGGGCGCTTTAACAGTATCAATCAAGGTAATCTTTTCATCCATAATCAAGTAAGAGTTATAGGTTGCACCTCTCTCTGTTTTGTAGCCGTGGAAATCACGCACAGCCCAATCCTGAACACCAACGTCATAAATATTTTCTGCAATTTGTACCGGCAGCATCTGAAAACCTCCTTATAATTTTTCAAAAGTAACTTGATGAGTTAATTTATTTAAGCGCAAAACAAGCTCATGATATTTATTCAGCGTACTGCGATGACCGACACTTACAACAGTAGTCTGCGGTAAGCGTTCCTGCAGCAGGCTGTACATTGTTGCTTCGGTTTCTTCATCCAAGGCAGAGGTTGCCTCGTCCAAAAACAGCCATTGCGGTTGTTGGATATGCGCACGCACAAAGGCCAGACGCTGCTGCTCACCAACAGAAAGCACGTGGCTCCAATCAGCCTCCAAATCGAGCTTATCCTTAAGATAGCCGATTCTGCATAAATCCATTAAATAAATAAGCTCAGTATCATCTATCGGCTTATTTCCCGGGTAATTAAGTGCCGCGCGCAAGGTCCCCAACGGCAGATAAGGCTTTTGCGGAATAAACATCAGCTTATCTCGCTCAGGCAAAAAGATTTTACCGTCAACGAAGGGCCAGATACCGGAGATAGCACGCAGCAAGGTGCTTTTACCGCTGCCACTGACACCCTTAATTAATACATTGTGTCCTGGTTGCAAAGTAAAGCTGATATTCTCCAACAGCGGCTTTCCGTCCGGCAAATTTATCTGCATATTGCTTACTTCAACAGCATCGGCAGCAGCAAAGCGTTCTACATGAAAGCGCTCAGCCTGCTGTGATACCTCATGCATATGATGACCAAAATATGTTAAACGCATGACAACAGCCTGCCATTGAGCAATGCTGCTGTACATATCAACAAAATAAGAAAGTGAATCCTGTACTCTGCCAAAGGCTGTAGTAACCTGCATCAGACCGCCGAGTGTCAGCTCCTTCGACAGATAACGGTTCATTGCTACCACAAAGGGAAAAATGATTGCGATTTGTGAATAGCCGGAATTTAAAAAAACAAGTTGCTTTTGCTTATTAACCAGCTTCCAAAAATTATCCAAAAGCGTTTTAAAGCGTTGTTTAAAAACACTGCCCTCCTGTGCTTCACCACGGTAGAAGGCAACGCTTTCCGCACTTTCACGCAGGCGAATCATACTGAAACGGAAATCCGCTTCATATTTCTGTTGGATAAAGTTGATTTTAACCAGCTTGCGACCAACAAAATGCGTAATATAAGTACCAATAATAGAATAAAGCAGTGATGCCCACAGCATGTAGCCATTAATCGTCCAGGTCTTACCCATAAAAGTAAAGCTAAGACTGCCGGAAAGATTATAGAGAATAACGACAAAGGAGGCAAACGTACAAAATGCTTTAAGAATGCCTATACCAAAGCTCAAGGTCATTTCAACAAACTGACGCACGTCCTCACTGATACGTTGGTCAGGGTTATCCGTATCCTTACCGAACATCTGCAGATTGTAGTAGGTTTTGTTTTGCAGCCAGATGTCGATAAAACGCGTTGTCAGCCAACGACGCCAATTCAAAATCAATGTCTGCTGCAGATAATATGAGTATACTGCCAACAAGATATAAATGGCGGCTAACCATGAAAAATGAATGAGTTCGTCAAAAATCTTCTCGGCATCATAGTTTTGCAAAGCACTGTAAAAGCTGTTGTTCCATTGGTTAAGCAAAACAAGCATATAAACTACGCCAAGTGTAAGTGCTATAATACAGCCCAATAAAAAGAAAGCCTTTTTCTTTTCTTCCGACTGCCAGTAGCTTTTAGTAAGATACCAGACATCCCTGAAAAACTGTCTGGTCAAGTTAAATCGTTGCATATACTCAAGACTCCTCTGATAAAGAAATGCTATTCAATTCTTGAAAAGCTCCTTTTTATTATACTATAAATATCATGCTTAGAGTATTGCCGGCAGTAAAATTTACATTTTAGATACAAAAAAGAGCTCACACAAATGTGTGAGCTCTTGAAAGGCTAATTATTTGCCAACAGGACCGATCATAGCCAGCATGGTACCTGCAGCAACTGCAGTACCGATAACGCCTGCTACGTTAGGACCCATAGCGTGCATCAGCAGGAAGTTAGCCGGGTTAGCTTTCTGACCAACTTTTTGAGATACACGAGCAGCCATAGGAACTGCGGAAACGCCAGCGGAACCAATCAACGGGTTGGTCTTGCCACCGTCTACAATGCACATGATCTTACCGAAGATAACGCCGGCAGCAGTACCAGCTACGAATGCAACCAGACCCAGGACGATGATCAGCAGAGTCTTAGCGTTCAGGAAAGACTCAGCGCTCATGGTCAGACCAGTACCGGTAGCCAGCATGATGGTTACGGTGTTCATCAGAGCGTTTTGTGCGGTGTCGGACAGACGATCCAGGCAGCCAGCTTCTTTGAACAGGTTACCAAGCATCAGCATACCAATCAGAGCGGTTACGGAAGGTAACAGCAGAGAAATAACGATGGTGCACATGATCGGGAAAGCAACCTTTTCAAAGTGAGAAACCGGACGCAGCTGTTGCATAACGATTTTACGATCTGCTTCAGTGGTGAACAGTTTCATGATAGGAGGCTGAATCAGCGGAACCAGAGACATGTAGGAGTAAGCAGCAACTGCGATTGCACCTAACAGCTGAGGAGCCATTTTAGCAGCCAGGTAGATGGAAGTCGGGCCGTCAGCACCACCGATGATGCCGATAGCAGCAGCTTCTTGTACGGTGAAGCCAAGCAGCATAGCGCCCAGCAGAGCTACGAATACGCCGCCCTGTGCAGCAGCGCCCAGGAGCAGGGTTTTCGGGTTAGCCAGCAGAGGACCAAAGTCGGTCATAGCGCCTACGCCCAAGAAAATCAACGGAGGGAATACTTCGTGGTGAATACCATACATGATAACGGACATAACACCAGGTTCTTCGAAACCGTTTTTAGGAATGTTAGCAAGAATACAACCGAATGCGATCGGGGACAGCAGCAAAGGTTCGAAACCTTTACCAATAGCCATATAAAGCAGAACCAGACCTACAACGATCATGATTACGTGACCGCCTGTCAGTGCAGAGAAACCAGAATCTGCCCATACGGAAGACAAAGCAACGAGAAATGCTTCCATTTAATATCCTCCCAATTTTCAATTTGTGGAAGGGGCTCTGCGAAAAGCCCCCTCCAAAGATCAAGGGTATTTAAGACTTACTGATATTGCGAACTATCGAGTAAGAATTAGAGAACAATCATAACGTCGCCGGTAGCAACAGTTTGACCTGCGGAAACGCGAACGTCGGAAACAGTGCCATCAGCCGGAGCCATGATTTCGTTTTGCATTTTCATAGCTTCCAGAATCAGCAGAACGTCGCCGGATTTAACAGCGTCGCCAGCTTTTACGTTAACGGACAGAACTTTGCCCGGCATAGGAGCGGAAACGGTGGTTGCACCAGCAGCAACCGGAGCAGCAGCTTTCGGAGCCGGAGCCGGAGCAGCTTTCGGAGCCGGAGCAGCAGCCGGAGCCGGAGCAGCTTTCGGAGCAGCTTTCGGAGCGGAAGCAACAACGCCTGCTTCTTCAACTTCAACTTCAACTTCGTATGCGGTACCATTTACGGTGATAGTATACTTTTTCATGGATATAATCCTCCTTAAAATCTCGTTTTTTAATTAAAATTGCAAACTATATGCATTAGAAGCATTCTTTACGAACGCTAATAGCTTCAACACGACTGCTTACAGTCCATGCAGATTTAGCATCAATACGACGTACGCAAGCGATTTGGTCTGCGCTAACGCCGCAAGCTGCTACTGCTGCAGCGATAACAGCGATAATTTCGCTATCATCTTGAGCTGCTGCAACCGGAGCTGCAGCGGGAGCTGCTGCCGGTGTAGGAGCTACTGCCGGTTTAGCAACTTTTTTTTTAGTCGGATCGATAACTTGGAGTAAGTTCATCAATATGCCCAGAGCGATCAGTACGCCGAATACGATGGTCATATTGATTAAAGCAATCAACCAAGGATTAGTAGTAACAGGACCCATTTATTTCACCTCATCTTATCTTAAAATAGGTTGTTTAAGCACTAAGCAACTGCTTGTGAATTACAAAGGAATGTTGCCGTGGCGTTTTGCCGGACGGGTTTCGCGTTTGCTTTCCAGCATTTGCAGAGCGTTGATGATGGTGGGACGAGTATTTTTCGGTTCGATAACCATGTCAACCATGCCGCGCATTGCTGCTTGGTACGGAGTAGCGAAGTTGTCGATGTACTCTTTAGTCTTAGCTTCAACATCAGGATCTTTACGGAAGATGATGTTAGCAGCACCAGCAGGACCCATAACTGCGATTTCAGCGGTCGGCCATGCGATAACTTGGTCAGCGCCCAGGTCTTGAGAGCACATTGCCAGATAGGAACCGCCGTAAGCTTTACGGGTAACCAGAGTGATTTTAGGAACAGTTGCTTCAGAGTAAGCATACAGCATCTTAGCGCCGTGACGGATAATGCCGCCGTATTCTTGGTTGCAGCCAGGCAGGAAGCCAGGAACGTCAACCAGGTTCAGCAGAGGAATGCCGAAAGCGTCGCAGAAGCGGATGAAACGAGCGGATTTATCGGAAGCGTTGATATCCAGGCAGCCAGCCATAACTTTCGGTTGGTTAGCAATGATACCTACGGTTTGACCATCCATACGAGCGAAGCAAGTGATGATGTTGGTTGCCCAGTATTTTTGGTTTTCATAGAATTCGCCGTTATCTACGATAGATCTGATTACATCATACATATCGTAAGCTTGGTTGGAGTTGTCCGGCAGCAGAGTGTTCAGGCTGTCGTCGGTACGCATCGGGTCATCACCAGTCTCTACGATCGGAGCACCTTCAACGTTGTTGGAAGGCAGGAAGGAGAGCAGGTAACGGATTTGTTGCAGGCAGTCTTCATCGTTTTCAGCAGCGAAGTGAGCAACACCGGAAGTGCTGTTGTGGGTCATAGCGCCACCCAGTTGTTCTTGGGTTACATCTTCACCGGTAACGGATTTAACTACTGCAGGGCCGGTAATGAACATTTTAGAAGTGTTCTTAACCATGTAGATGAAGTCGGTCAGTGCCGGGCTGTATACAGCGCCGCCAGCGGAAGGACCCATAATTGCAGAAATCTGAGGAACTACACCGGAAGCAATGGTGTTCTCGAAGAAGATTTTACCATAGCCAGCCAGAGCGTCGATAGCTTCTTGGATACGAGCACCGCCGGAATCGTTCAGGCCAACCAGCGGAGCACCCATTTTCAGTGCCAGACGTTGTACTTTAACGATTTTAGCAGCATGCATTTCGCCGAGGGAGCCACCTTCAACGGTGAAGTCCTGTGCGAATACATAAACCAGACGGCCATCGATGGTGCCGTAACCGGTGGTTACGCCTTCACCAGGCAGTTCTTTCTTTTCTTGACCGAAGTTGTAGCAACGATGACGTACAAAACGGTCGAGTTCTACGAAGGAACCTTCGTCGAGGAGAGCAGCGATTCTTTCACGAGCAGTCATTTTGCCGGATTCATGTTGTTTAGCAACACGTTTTTCGCCACCAGCAGCCAGAATTACTTCGGCTTTTTTGAGCATTTTCTCAATTTTTTCTTGAGTAGACAAATCTTACACCTCCATCATTATTGGGAGAACAAATTTATACACAGATGCTGAAGATATATCACTTGTATATCTTCAGCATTATGTAGCTTAAATTATGGGACCTTAAATCGCCCTGAATCTACGCAGCTAATAAATTAGTCTTTGTAGGTTGCAGCCGGTTGGCACAGCTCAAGCAGCAGGCCAGCGGATTTCGGATGAACGAAAGCAATTTTCATTTGGCCAGCACCGTTACGAGGAGCTTTGTCGATCATGCGAACGCCAGCTTCGGTCAGGTCAGCGATAGCTGCTTTGATGTCGTCAACGCGCAGAGCCATATGTTGGATGCCAGGGCCGTTTTTAGCAATGTATTTGCCGATAGGACCATCGTTGTTTTCAGTGATATCAACAAGGAGCTCAATCAGGGTCTCGCCGCAGGGAACAAATACGGTAGCAACACCTTGTTCTTTAACTTCTTCAGTACCGGTAGCTTTCAGGCCCAGTACCTCAGTGTAAATTTTTGCAGCTTCTTCCAAGGTACCAGCGCAAGCGATACCTACATGGTCAACACAAATAGTTTTGAATGCCATAATAAATTCCTCCTAAAATTGTTTTTATTGGTGGTTTATTTTAAAACCTTACCAACAATATCATCAACGACAGAGTACGGCTCAATCTCGCGGGACTGCATTTTAACAACCAGGTTGTCAAATTCTTCCGTTTGAATGACGTTCTTGTCGATGTAGCGATTTACATGGTCATTAAGCATAGCGGTAACCTCGTTTTTAATACGAGCTTTACGGATATCGTTTAATTTACCACTCTCAATCAAATATGCCTTGTGTGCCTCAATAGAGTCCACAACAGCCTCTATACCTTCACCCTTGCTGGCAATGGTCCTGTTAATCGGAGGACGCCAGCCAACATGTTCGGGATTTAATTCGAGCATCATCTCAATCTCAATGTTGAGCTTGTCTGTACCTTCACGATCAGCTTTGTTAATCGTGAACAGGTCACCGATTTCAAGTATACCTGCTTTAATAGCCTGGATATCGTCACCCATGCCAGGAATTACTACTACCATAGTAGTATCTGCGGTCTTAACAATGTCAACCTCAGATTGTCCTACGCCTACGGTTTCAACGATAATAACATCCATGCCGAAAGCATCCATTAATTTAACAGCGTCACCTGCTTTTTGGGACAGGCCGCCAAGACTGCCGCGTGTTGCCATAGAGCGTACGAAGATACCTTCGTCTGCGGTCAGATCCATCATTCTGATACGGTCGCCTAAAATAGCGCCACCAGAATACGGGCTAGTGGGGTCAATTGCTACGATACCTACGGTCTTGCCGCGTTTACGGTATTCCTTAGCCAATTTATCAGTCAAAGTACTTTTACCAGCACCCGGAGGGCCAGTGATACCAATTACATAAGCATTACCAGTATGAGGATAAATCTCTGTCATAATTTTGACAGCATCATCGTATTCATTTTCAACAGCAGTGATTGCTTTAGATAATGCAAGACGAGAATGATTTAATAATTTATCTACTATTTCCATAATTCACACCGCCTTGTTTTTGGATAGTGAATATTTTATAAGGCAAGCCGGGACAAACCCGGCTTGCTTTAAGGGATAAAATTATTTTACGTTAGCGTTGATGAAATCAACAATTTTGCTGGTCGGGGTGCCCGGAGTGAATACTTCAGCAATGCCAGCAGCTTTCAGGCCAGGGATGTCAGCGTCAGGAATAACGCCGCCGCCGATAACCAGAACGTCGGTCAGGCCTTTTTCTTTCAGCAGTTCAACTACTTTCGGGAAAAGGGTGTTGTGAGCGCCGGACAGCAGGGACAGTGCAACAACGTTTACGTCGTCTTGCAGAGCAGCTTCAGCGATTTGTTCCGGAGTCAGACGGATACCGGTGTAGATAACTTCAAAACCAGCGTCGCGCAGAGCACGAGCTACAACTTTAGCACCGCGGTCATGGCCATCCAGACCCGGTTTAGCAACTAAAACTTTAACGTTTGCCATTATAGTTTACCTCCGTATATTGGTTGAGTTTACAAATTAGAGTGCAGTATGAGGTTGGTATTCACCGAATACTTGTCTCATAACGCCGCAGATTTCACCTTCGGTTGCATATGCACGAACTGCATCCAGGATGTAAGGCATCAGGTTTACATTTTCGTCTGCGCATGCAGCTTTCAGAGCAGCCAGAGTTTCTTCTACTTTAGCGTTGTCACGGCGAGCTTTCAGAGCAGCAATCTTTTCAGCTTGCAGCTTGCCTACAGAACCGTCTACGCGCAGCAGGTTTTTCGGAGCTTCTTCTTCTTGGGTGAATTTGTTAACGCCAACGATGATACGGTCGCCTTTTTCGATTTCCATCTGCCATTTGTAAGCAGAGTCTTGGATTTCTTTTTGGATGTAGCCTTTAGCGATAGCTTCAGGAGCGCCACCAATTTCGTCAATTTTCTTAATGTAGTCCCAAGCTTCAGCTTCGATCTTATCGGTCAGAGCTTCTACATAGTAGGAGCCGCCCAACGGATCGATGGTGTCAGCCAGGCCGGATTCGTAAGCAACGATTTGTTGAGTACGCAGAGCGATGGTTACAGACTCAGTGGTCGGCAGTGCCAAAGCTTCGTCTTTGGAGTTGGTGTGCAGGGATTGAGTACCACCCATTACAGCAGCAGCAGTTTGCAGAGCAACACGAACGATGTTGTTGTTCGGTTGTTGAGCGGTCAGCATGGAGCCAGCGGTTTGGGTATGTACACGCAGCATCATGGATTTAGCTTTCTTAGCGCCAAAACGCTCTTTCATAACTTTGGACCATACACGACGGGAAGCACGGAATTTAGCAACTTCTTCGAGTACGTTGTTATGAGCATTCCAGAAGAAGGACAGACGGCCTGCAAATGCGTCAACGTCCAGACCAGCTTTGATAGCAGCTTCTACATAAGCGATACCATCAGCAATGGTGAATGCGATTTCCTGAGAAGCGGTGGAACCAGCTTCACGGATATGGTAACCGGAAATGGAAATGGTGTTCCACAGCGGTACGTTCTTGGAGCAATATTCAAAAATGTTGGTGATCAAACGCATGGACGGTTTCGGCGGGAAAATGTAAGTGCCGCGAGCAGCATACTCTTTCAGAATATCGTTCTGAATGGTACCACGCAGTTTGTCAGCGGAAACGCCTTGTTTCTCAGCTACTGCAATGTACATAGCCAGCAGTACGGAAGCAGGAGCGTTAATGGTCATAGAAGTGGATACTTTATCCAGGGAAATTTGGTCGAACAGGATTTCCATGTCAGCCAGGGAGTCGATAGCTACGCCTACTTTACCAACTTCGCCTTCAGCCATCGGATCGGTGGAATCATAACCGATCTGGGTCGGCAGGTCGAATGCGCAGGACAGGCCGGAACCACCGTTAGCCAGCAGGTAACGATAACGTTTGTTGGATTCTTCAGCGGTGGAGAAACCAGCGTACATACGCATGGTCCAGAAACGGCCACGATACATGGTCGGTTGAACACCACGGGTGTAAGGATATTCACCAGGGAAGCCCAGTTTAGTCATGTAGTCAAAGTTTTCACCAAGATCTACCGGGGTGTACAGTCTGTTAGGAACCAGGTTTGCGCGTTCAGGGAATTTTGCCAGTTTAGCTTCAACTTCAGCATGATATTTCTCTAAACCAGCTTTAATGTTTTCAAATGCCATTCTCAAATCCTCCTTAAAATATTTGTGTTTCATATTTCGGATTGGACGGTTCCGAAATGATGGTGAGAGTGTTCCGTCTATGACGGCTATATATGGCAAAGTCTAGGGTGAGACTTCGTCAACTGAATTTATTTGGCAAAGCCTTGGGTGAGGCTTTGTCTGTATATACCTGCCGGTGGGAATCTCACCCACCGGCAAGCACATTACATAGTTTAACCTATTTTGCAAAACTTAACAAGGGGTTTCGCAAAGTTTTTTTAAAATTATTTACCTTCAACCATGCCTTCCATGGAACCGGTTTCAGCAAACATTTTGTAGCAATCGAATGCTTCTGCCAGGATGTGCGGAGTTTGGCTGTTGCCGCAAGCTTCGCAAGCGCGTTTGAAGTAATCATACAGCCAAGGTTGATATTTCGGATTAGCAATCTGATCAATGATGATCGGAGCTTTTTCTTTCGGGCTCAGGCCACGCAGGTCAGCAACACCACGTTCGGAAACGATAACGTCAACGTCCAGAGTAGCATGGTCGATATGGCTGCAGAACGGAACTACGGAAGAAATCTTGCCGCCTTTTGCCAGGGAGTTGGTGAAGAATACGGTCAGGTAGCCGTTACGAGCGAAGTCGCCGGAACCGCCAACACCGTTCATCAGCTTGGTGCCGCAAACATGAGTGGAGTTTACGTTACCATAGATATCAACTTCAATAGCGGTGTTCATTGCGATTACGCCGATACGACGAGCAACTTCAGGGCTGTTGGAGATTTCTTGCGGACGGAGCAGCAAGTATTTTTTGTAGTGTTCTACGTTCTCGTAGAATTTCTTTTGGCACTCAGGAGACGGAGTCAGAGCGGTACCGGAAGCAACGCGGAGTTTACCAGCGTCGATCAGGTCGAACATACCATCTTGAATAACCTCAGTGTAAACGGTCAGGTCTTCGAAATCGGAGTTAACCAGACCATTGATAACTGCGTTAGCAACGGAGCCTACGCCGGATTGCAGCGGCAGCAGGTTTTTCGGCAGACGGCCTTCTTTAACTTCGTTTTTCAGGAAGTTAACGAGGTTAGCGCCCATATGTTTAGCGTCGTCGTCGATTTCGCCCAGCGGACGAACGATGTCAGGACGGTCGCAAGGAACTACTGCAACGATTTTTTCTACTTCGCAAGGAATGTAGGTGGTACCGATGCGGTCTTCCGGAGCTGTGATAGGAATCGGTTGACGATTCGGGGGATCCAGAGGAATATAGGAGTCATGCATGCCTTCCAGGCCTACCGGTTGAGTGGTGTTAACTTCAACGATAACCTTTTTAGCGCCAGCTACATAAGAGGAGCTGTTGCCCATGGAAGTGGTCGGGATCAGGCCTACTTTGCCATCGCCGAGGTCATTGATTTTGCAAACTTCAACGATTGCAACATCCGGACCGGTCGGACGGCCAGCCATGTAACCATAGCGAACCATTTGAGCCATGTGAGACAGATGAATATCAGCGTATTTTACTTTACCAGCGTTGATAGCTTTACGCATGGTGCCGTTGGTCTGGTAAGGCAGACGACGGTCAATGATGTCAGCTTCAACCATTGCTTGGTCGATTTCAGGACCAACAGATGCGCCAGTCCAAACGTTAACTTTGAAAGGAGTTTTTTTGCCCTTTTCAGCAAGAGCCAGAGGAACAGCTTTCGGATAGCCAGACGGGGTAAAACCGCTGACACCTAAATTGTCACCATCTTTTACGAATTCTGCAGCAGCTTCAGCGCTCATCACTTTGTCAGCTACTACGTCACAAATGCGATCTTTAATATCGATCATGTTTACCTTCCTCCTTTTAATTAGGACATTGAGTTTTTATAAGGGTGTTACCCCTTTGCATATAACTTATCAGCAATACCTTGCGGCATTACGAATAAGATATTACCGTATATCAAGCTCTTCACAAATATTTCATACTTGACTATATAGTCATTTCGACATGTAAGAGAAAACTCCTGCTTGTACTATAAATATTTTTTCAAAGGCTTCTTTACTATCTGCTACAATTATAACACATTTTCAGAAAAACTTCACTTTTTTCTGTCAAATTTTTCTTGTGTTTTACATAGCAGGCAAATTGCACTCAACGATATATATAATACCAATAAAATTGTAACACTGCAAGCTTTTTCTTTACAAATTTACAAAACACCCCCTTCTTTTCAAGGAAAAAAAGGGGGATTTGTATTATCCAGATAGAACAATTAACGGTTTTGCGCGTGGTAATGTGTGTGCAATAGACTATGTGCCTTCTCGGAAAGAGGTTTACCTAACCAAGTATCATAAAGTGTTTTTATTTCCGGGTTTTCGTGCGATTTTCGTAATTCGCTTGTACGGTCGCAATTAAAAATCGCTTCACGGCGTTTTTGTCTGATAGAAGCATCAACCGGAACAGGCTGACCGCCGCCGCCGATGCAGCCGCCGGGACAAGCCATAACCTCGATAAACTGGTAATCCGCTGTACCTGCTTTAATGCGTTCCAGCATCATTTTAGCAGATTTGAGCGTATGTACTACGGCAACCTTCACGGATACACCGGCTACATCAATAACAGCCTCACGTGTCTGTTCCATGCCGCGTACCTCATTATATTCAAGCTTCGGCAGCTCCTTGCCGGCAACAACCTCGGCCACAGTACGCAAAGCCGCTTCCATAACGCCGCCTGTAGTACCGAAGATAACTGCGGCACCGGTACCGGTTCCCAGCGGAGAATCGAACTCTGCTTCCTCTAGTGCATTAAAATCAATACCTGCTTCGCGAATCATGCGTCCAAGCTCACGCGTGGTAATAACTACGTCTACATCACGATAACCGCTGGCACACATTTCTTCGCGCGCAGCCTCAGCCTTTTTCGCAGTACAGGGCATTACGGATACACTGACGATCTTCGCAGGATCAATGCCTGCACGTTCCGCAAAGTAGGTTTTGGCAACAGCGCCGAACATCTGCTGCGGAGATTTGGCAGTAGACAGATGCGGCAGCAGCTCAGGATATTTCAGCTCAATCATATTTACCCAGCCGGGGCTGCAGGAGGTAATCATCGGCAGCACGCCACCGTTCTGCAAACGCTGCAGGAACTCATGACCTTCCTCCATAATAGTCAGGTCGGCGGAAAAGTTTGTATCGAAAACCTTGTCAAAGCCTAAATGACGCAATGCCGCAACCATTTTACCGGTAACAACCTGACCTGCCGGAATGCCCAGCTCCTCGCCCAAAGCTACGCGCACGGACGGAGCTGTCTGTACTACAACGACCTTCTCAGGATTATTGATTGCATCCCAAACCTTGTCTATATCATCCTTTTCCACGATAGCGCCTGTCGGGCAGACATCGGCGCACTGGCCGCAGTAGGTGCAGGCACTGTTGAGCAAATCATGCTCAAAGGCTGTAGATACCATGGTGTTGAAGCCGCGGCCGGCAAAGCTGTAAACGCTCATACCCTGCACATCACGGCAGACACGGATGCAGCGGCCGCAGAGAATGCATTTTTCCTGGTCGCGTACCAAAGAAGGATTGCTGTTATCAATAGTACGCGCTCTTGTTTCGCCACCCTCGAAGCGCAGCTTACGCACGCCTAAGTTAGCGGCAATTTTCTGCAGCTCGCAGTCGCCGTTCTTCTGACAGCACAGGCAGTCCTTCGGGTGATTGGTCAAAAGCAGCTCCAGCACTGTTTTACGTGCTTCGCGTACCTTGGAGGTATTAGTTTTTACTACCATACCCTCGCTTACAGGATATACGCAAGAGGCAACCAAAGTACGCGCACCGCTGGCCTCTACCATACACAGGCGGCAGGCACCCTCCGGACGCAGGTCCGGATGATAGCACAGCGTAGGAATATAAATACCCGCGCTGCGTGCAGCCTCCAGAACACTGGAGCCTGCCGGGGCCTGAATCTGTTTTCCATCTATTGTCAAATTAACCATCTGCATCTTCAGTCCCCTCCTTATGCCTTGCTGATTGCCTTAAACGGGCACGCCGTCATGCAGGCACCGCATTTAATGCATTTGTTCTGGTCAATAACATGTTTTGTTTTCGGCGAACCGCTGATAGCCTGTACCGGGCACTGACGTGCGCACAGACCGCAGCCGCGGCAGGCATCGCTGATTTCGTAATGCAGCATCTTTTCGCAGACGCCTGCAGGACAGCGCTTCTCTTTGATATGCGCCTCATATTCATCTCTGAAATATTTCAAGGTGCTCAAAACAGGGTTAGGAGCGGTTTGTCCTAAGCCGCACAAAGCTGTTTCCTTGATATTCTTGGCCAGGTTTTCCAGCAGCTCGATATCGCCCTCGCGTCCCTGGCCTTCCGTAATACGGGTAAGGATTTCCAGCATACGCTTCGTGCCTTCGCGGCAGGGAGTACATTTGCCGCAGGATTCCGACTGCGTAAAGTTCAGGAAGAACTTGGCAACGTCAACCATGCAGGTATCTTCGTCCATAACAACAAGGCCACCACTGCCCATCATAGCACCGGCAGCAATCAGAGAATCGTAATCTACCGGCAAATCCAGCATGCTTTCAGGCAAGCAGCCGCCGGACGGGCCGCCAATCTGTACAGCCTTAAACTTTTTACCGTTGGTAATGCCGCCGCCGATATCATAGATAATCTCGCGCATGGTAATACCCATCGGCACTTCTGCCAGACCGGTGTTATTGATTTTGCCTGTCAGTGCGAAAACCTTGGTGCCTTTGGATTTTTCGGTACCCAGCTGGCAGTACCAGTCTGCACCGTTAACGATAATCTGTGCAACATTGGCAAAGGTTTCTACGTTGTTGATATTCGTCGGCTTACCCCACAGGCCGCTGACCGCCGGGAAAGGCGGACGCGGACGCGGCATGCCGCGCTTGCCTTCGATAGAAGCCATCAGAGCGGTTTCTTCGCCGCAGACAAAGGCACCGGCGCCCTCTTTGATATGAATAGTAAAGCTGAAATCGCTTTCAAAAATATGCTCGCCTAACAGGCCCATTTCTTCAGCCTGAGCAATAGCGGTACGCAGGCGTTTGATAGCCAGCGGATATTCCGCACGTACATAGATATAGCCTTCATCCGCACCCATAGCATAACCGCAGATAGCCATGCCTTCCAATACACGGTGCGGGTCGCCCTCCAATACGCTGCGATCCATAAATGCGCCCGGGTCGCCCTCGTCCGCATTACAGATAACATATTTTTTATCGCTCTCGGAGTTTTTAGCAAACTGCCATTTCATACCGGTCGGGAAGCCGCCGCCGCCACGACCGCGCAGGCCGGATTTTTTAACCTCGTCCACAACCTCCTGCGGAGTCATCTGCGTAACAGCCTTAGCCAATGCCTCATAACCGCCTACGGCGATATACTCTTCAATAGCTTCCGGGTTGATAGCGCCGCAGTTAGCTAATACCAGGCGATGCTGCTTTTTGTAGAAGCCGATTTCAGAATAACGCGGAACCTGCTCCTGATTGATGGGTTCACGATAGAGCAGACGCTGTACGATGCGTCCTTTATATAAATGTTCTTCAACAATGGTTTTAACGTCCTCCGGCTTTACACTGCAATAGAAGGTACCTTCCGGATAAACGATAACCAGCGGTCCGTGCTCGCAGAAGCCATGGCAGCCTGTTTCAACAACCATCACCTCATCCTGCAGGCCGAACTTTTGCAGCTCTCTGGCAAAAGTCAGCTGGATTTCCTTCGAGCCGTTAGCCTTACAGCCCGTACCGCCACACACTAAAACGTGAGCTCTTATATGCTGCATAATATTTTTCCTCCACCTGTTTTGTTTACAAGCTACGATACATCAGCTTCTCCAACAACTGTGTACCCTGCCTGCGGCTTATTCCTGATCCAGCCTGCCTACGACAAGCTCTTCCACAATATGACCGTTTACCACATGCTCTGCGATAATTTTGGGCACAGCCTCCGGGGTTACCTTGCCATAAGTAATACGCGCTTCACCCGGACGCACTACGTCAACGAGCACCTCTTTTTCGCACATGCCGATACAGCCTGTCTGCTGCACCTGTACATCAAATAAATGACGCTTGTTCAGCTCCTGCAGGATAGCGCTCATAACCTCGCGCGCACCGGCAGCAATGCCGCAGGTACCCATGCCTACAATAATTTTAGTTCCGGAACTCTGACGCAGCTTGATATCTGCTTTCAGCTTATCTCTCAAAGCGTGTAAATCCGCTAAGCTCTTCATTCGTTTATACCTCCTTACCCTGCACCTGTGCCAGCTGCTCCTTTAAATAAGCTCCCAGCCAGGCATATATTTCAGGATTGGCAAAGTCACACGCTTCGCCTAATATTTCTCTGACCTCCTGCGTTCTGAACACCAGCGAGCCGTTAACGCCGTTATAGGCAAATTCCAGCTCGAGCTGCGGCGCCCCCGCCAACAGTACCTGCACGCTGCTCACAATATCTCCCAGCGGCGGTCTGTCAATATTATCTGCCGCAAAATATGCAGTCAGCTCGGTTCCCTTTCCTGGCGTAGATTGCAGCTCCAGATGTCCGCCGCATTGCTGCGTAACCATATCGATAAAGGGAATTCCCATGCCTACCTTTCTGGTAGTACGGCTGGTAACAAATGGGTCACGCACCCGCTGCAGCATTTCGCTGTCCATGCCCTTGCCGTCATCGCGGACGCTGAAAACAAAGTACCCCTGTTCATTTTCGCTGATAGTCAGCCAGATGTGACGAGCACCGGCAGCCACAGAATTTTGGGCTATATCCAAGATGTGTAATGCCAGCTCCCGCATTTTATTTATACCTTGCCAAGATACCTGCCAGCTTGTCGGTGGTCAGGCGTCCATGCGTATCATCGTTAATCTGCATAACCGGCGCCAACCCGCAGGCACCGATGCAGGCTACAGTTTCCAGAGTAAAACGCAGGTCATCGGTCGTATGTCCGGCCTTAATGCCCAGCTGCTTTTCCAAAGCCTGCAGAATTGTTTTGCCGCCGCGCACATGGCAGGCAGTACCTTGGCAGACGCGAATAACATTGCGTCCGCGCGGATTAAGATGGAACAATGAATAAAAGGTTACTACGCCGTAAATTTCGGAAATAGGCGTACCTGTTTTATCGGCAATATACTCCAGTACATCCTTAGGCAAATAGTTGTACAGGTTCTGCACTTCCTGCAGAATAGGAATCAACGGTCCTTTAACATCTGCGTATTTTTCCAGAATGGCATCTATGCGCTGCTTTTCCGGATTTTCGCCGCCGCAGCAGCTGCATTTACGCTCAAGACGGTTTTCACTATTGTTCATACTACCCCTCCTCTAAAGGATTTTTTGTAAACTTACCAACTCAGTATATCATTTTACAAGCAAATGCACAATACTATTTATGTTATTTTTGCTATATAGTGTACTCTATTTACGCCATTCTTTACAAAAGTCTGAAAATTGTCCCGGCAGGACATTACGCATCCCTTTGCCTGCCAGCGCCAATTTCAGCTCTGCTATCGTTAATTCCTCCACCTGGAGTAAATTTTTCGGTCCCTGTACAAAATCATAAATATTATGTGCATCGGAATTCGTAATAAACGGCAGATAACCTGCCAAACGCTGCAGCTTCGACTGCAGCTTACGCTGCCAGCCTGCTGCAGAAATTTCGGCAGCAGCAAAGCCGAAGTCCGGCTCAATAAAACCGAGCTGTCCCAGAATGCTGTAGGAAGGACGGTCGATGTGAGCGGCAATGGTAAGACCGCCCAAGGCTGCAACCTGCTGCACAACCTGCGCCGCTGTCAGCGACAATGGTGCATGCAGCAGACGCTGCTCCTCACGCACAAACTCGTCATCGGCATCTACTACATACTGAGCACCGAAACGTTCGACATCATTCAGCATACCGTTCATATGCTCATCAACCAGCAGCTGCCAGCTCTGCAGCTGCTCCAGCGTATCAAACAGCGCCACAATATGCGCCTCTTCACTGCTTTCCACTTCCATACCGGGGAACACCTTCACGCCGTAGCGCTGCGCTGCCTCCAGCGCAGCCGGCACATTGGCACTGGCGTTATGATCGGTAATAGCAACAGCGCCAATGCCATACTCGGCGGCACGCATCACAATGTGATGCGGTGTCATTTCTACCTCTGCACAGGGCGAAAGCAGCGTATGTACATGTAAATCCGCCAGAACTGTCTGCATTGCTTAGTCCTTCTTGCCAACACCCAATTCATACAGCTTACCGATAACCTCAAAGGCAGGCTCTTCGGTTGCTGCAACAACAACATCATTCAGATTTGCCTTATGCAGCGTATCCTCCGCTACCGGACCGTCGCCTGCTACGATAACTGCCGCAAAGCCAATCAGAGAAGCAACCGCAGCAACATTCTGATGTCCCTGCATCGTTACCCAAACCATACCGGGCTGGCCCTGACCCATAGCATTACTCAGTAAATCGGAAGCATAACCGCCTTCTACCTCTGCATATAAAGCGTCCTCGCTTACATCCTTAGTCAGAAGCTTCAAATCGAGCTTCTCAATCATTTCTTTAACCTTCATCGTTGTCTGCCTCCGTTTTATTTATTTCTGCCGGCTCGTGATAAATAGGTATCTGCTTAGCCAGCTCCAGCATGCCCTGTGACAATTTATGTACACTGGCACGCAATTTAAAAATACAATCTATCTCGTGCGCCTTGCCCTGCACTATATCCTCCGCCAGTCCTTGGCAGCTGGGTGCACCGCAGGCACCGCAGTCCAGACCGGGCAAGGAGCAAAGCACCTCTTCCATACGCTCAAACTTTTTCATCGCTTCCATTATGTCATCATCAAGCTGCATCATCGGACGCGCCACCAGCTTCTTGCGATAGGCCTCCGAATGCGGGAAATCCTCCAGCACCATCGTGCGCGCCATAGCTTCACGCCTGTCCGCCGGCTCCTGCTCCCGCAGGCTGGCAATACGCCTGCGCAGGTTACATTCGGCTACAAACTTGTTTTCTGCTGCAAGAAGGCCGCCCAGACAGCCTCCTTTGCAGGCACTGCACTCCACATAATCAAGCTGCGGCATTTTATTCATAGAAACCTGCTCCAGCAGGTCATACACATTATCAATGCCGTGAATTGCCAAACCGTTGGTAATACCGGCGCTTTCAATTTCACCGCCATAGGTTCCCCAGGCCATGCCATAGGAGGAACCGGTGCGCACATTCAGCTCATGCGTGCCGCCAAGATTCTTCAGCAGCAGTCCGTAAATCTCCGACAGACTGAAGCTGCCGGTAAGCTCTGTGTGATGCACATCTACCGATTGACGGATGTTCGTTTCCTTGGACGGACAGGGCGAGATAAACCACACGCCTATCAGCTCCTTCGGCAGCTGCTTGCGCGCCGCTGCTTCACGCTTTACGTAAATCGCGGCAGCTTCTGCCGGCGGCAGCACAGGCACCACCTGCTTAATCAGCTCGGGGAACTTTACCTGAATCAGACGCATAACTGCGGGGCAGGTAGATGAAATCAACGGCTTGCGTCCGTTGCTGTTCTTTTTTACATATTCTTCTATTTCCAGGGCGATATACTCCGAAGCCAGTGAAACATCAAAAATTTCATCAAAGCCTATATTATGCAATCCCTGCCAGATGCTTTCCAGCGGAATATTATCTGGGAACTGCGCATACAATGAAGGCGCAGGCAGTACAATATTATAAGCATAATCTGCCAAGCCCTCCAGCGTGTCGGTTTTTACGTTAAAGGCATGATAGGGACAGCCTGCAGCACAGGCACCGCAGTCAATACAGCGGTCGCCCAAAATCTCTGCCTTGCCGTTGCGTACGCGGATGGCCTCTGTCGGACACAGCTTGACGCAGGATACGCAGCCCTGACATTTATTCCGCTGCAATTCCACCGAATGGAAATATGTTGTTGGTTGAGGAGCCATTGCGTATCACCTCGTTTCCTAAAATCTCTTACAAATCCTCGCTCTGGTGCTTGAACTGCATCGTGATGCAGGTTCCTTCACCCACCTTGGACTGAATATCAAACTTATCGGAGCACTTTACCATATTAGGCAGGCCCATGCCGGCGCCAAAGCCCATCTGACGCACATAATCAGGCGCAGTAGACCAGCCCTCCTGCAAGGCCTTGTTGATATCCGGAATGCCGGGGCCGTGGTCGGTTACAGTAATAACCGTAGCATCCGGGAACACCTCGGCCGCTACATTGCCGCCGCCGGCGTGAATGATAACATTCATTTCCGCCTCATAGGTGCCGATGGCAATACGGCGTACAATATCTGCCGGAATGCCTAAGCGCTGCAGCATCTTTTTTATTTTAGAAGAGGCTTCGCCTGCGCGCTCAAAATCTCCGCCAACGCAGTCAAAGGCTAATTTTACTGATTTACTGTCTGTCATTTTGCTTTACTCCTTTTTGCTGCAGCCACGGATACCTGCTCCGTAAAGAATGCCGCAGGCTTCAAATAAGGTATAATCGGTAGCCAGAACCGGCAGATTATTTTCCGCCGCCGCTGCCACAATATCAGCATCAGGCACCTTTCCACGCACAAATACCAGCGCGCTCAGCTCCGTCATATCGGCGGTGCGCACTACCTGCATATTAGTCAGTCCCGTGCACAGCAATGTGTTGCGTTTGGTAAAGGCCAGAACATCGCTCATCATGTCACTGCCGCAGCAGGACTCAATTTGGCGGTGCATCAGCTCGCTGCCGGTCAGAATCTTGGCCTGCAGCAGCTTTTGTACATTATACAAATCCATACACATAGCCCCTTCCTCCATTTATTACAGCTTTATCTAAGCAAAATATCTGTTTTTTGCCAGACTTGATTACATTTATTGTACACTTTAATACGCAAGATGTAAATAAATAGTATAGCATAACTACGCAAAAAAGAAGACCGGCCAACAGGACCAGCCTTCAAACTTTATTTAGTGCTAACACGCTTTACTCTGCAATGCCTGCCAAAGCCTGCTGCAAATCTGCCAGCAAATCTTCCTTATCCTCCAGACCGCAGGACAGGCGCACCAAGCCTGCAGGAATACCGGCCTCTGCCAGCTGCTCATCCGTCATCTGGCGATGCGTTGTAGTTGCCGGGTTCAGGCAGCAGGTACGCGCGTCAGCAACATGCGTTTCGATTGCCGCAAGCTGCAAGCGCTTCATAAAGGCTTCCGCTGCCTTGCGTCCTCCCTTCAGGTTGAAAGAAACTACGCCACAGCCGCCGTTGCCCAGATATTTTTGCGCAAGAGCATAATATTTATTGGACTTCAGTCCTGGGTAATTGACATATTCAACCTGCGGCTGCTGCTCCAAAAATTCCGCTATAGCCTGAGCGTTTTCTACATGACGCGGCATACGCACATGCAGCGATTCCAAGCCAAGATTCAGGATGAACGCACTTTGCGGCGACTGCATAGCGCCGAAATCACGCATCAGCTGTGCCGTAGCCTTGGTAATAAAAGCACCCTCCTTGCCAAACTTTTCGGCGTAGGTAATTCCGTGATAGGATTCATCCGGTGCGCATAGACCGGGGAACTTGTCGGCATGCGCCAACCAGTCGAACTTGCCGCCGTCGATAATCGCACCGCCCAGGCAGGCAGCATGACCATCCATATACTTAGTAGTTGAATGCGTTACAATGTCTGCGCCCCATTCCAGCGGGCGGCAGTTAATCGGTGTCGGGAAGGTGTTATCCACGATTAGAGGCACACCATGACGATGCGCAGCGTTGGCAAATTTTTCAATATCCAGCACCGTCAATGCGGGGTTAGCGATAATTTCGCCAAACACAGCCTTGGTATTATCCTGAAAAGCAGCGTCCAGCTCCTCGTCCGTTGCATCGGGAGAAACAAAGGTCGCTGTTACGCCCATCTTCGCTAACGTTACATCGATCAGATTATAGCTGCCGCCGTAAATCGAAGAAGAAGCAACAATATGGCTGCCCGCCTCGCAGATGTTGAACAGGGCAAAGAAGTTCGCCGCCTGTCCGGAAGATGTGAGCATTGCCGCAGCACCGCCCTCCAGCTCCGCAATCTTAGCTGCTACGAAATCGCAGGTCGGGTTTTGCAGGCGGGAGTAAAAATAACCTGTAGCCTCCAGGTCGAACAGCTTGCCCATCGCCTCGCTAGTATCATACTTAAAGGTTGTTGACTGGATAATCGGAATCTGGCGCGGTTCGCCGTTGCCCGGTTTATAACCACCTACTAAACATTTGGTATTGATTTTAAAATCACTCATTTTCTATCGCTCCTTTAACAATTTATCATTATATTATTGGTTAGCAGGAATTGCGGCACCCATGCGCTGCAGCTGCAAAAGAATTTTGTTATATTCGCCTATAGCCTTATCCAGCTTGTTACCGCTCGCCGGTGCCAGCTCGTGCAAGTCATACGGCGTATCCTGGTAAACGATGTTCAGCCAGTTCATATAGAACAGATGCGCGTAGCTGCGCCATTTAAACACAGGCTCCTGCGTTGTATCGCCATCGGGGAAGTAAAACTCCGGCAAATCAATCGGCAAATTCTTTTTCTTATCGCGGAAATATTCATTAGCCAAAGTATAGCGATCATATTCGAAATGGCCTAAAACGAAGATGCGGCGCAAATCCTTGGTAGCGCAGATGTTGATACCGTTTTCTACCGAACGGGACAGCACCTGCAACGCCTTGCAGGCATCAATCGCATCATCATCAACCGCGGTATGACGTGACTGCGGAATAAAGTATCTGTCGTCAAAGCCACGCAGCAGCGGATGATTTTTCACTGTCAGCCCATAGGGGAAAATGCCAAACATCTTCGCCGGCAAAATCGTTTTGTTTACACCGTAATAATGGTACAAAGCAGCCTGCGCGCCCCAGCAAAGTGTCATCGTTGAATAGCAGTGGTATTCCGCCCAATCAAGATAAGCTTCTATTTCCTTCCAGTAATCGACAGCTTCAAAGGGAATAGTTTCTACAGGCGCACCCGTCATTAAGAACGCATCGTAATAGCGGTCCTTAACATCGTCAAACTCCAGATAAGCACGGTCAAGATACGAATTATCGGTATGCGTAGTTTCACGGCTTACAGTACGGCAGAAATCAACCTCTATCTGCAACGGAGAATTGCCCAAAAGGCGCAGCAGTTGAATTTCCGTCGGCTTCTTTAACGGCATCAGGTTCAGCACGCACACCTTCAGCGGACGAATACGCTGCGTTGTCGCGCGCTGCTCTGTCATGGTAAAAATTCCTTCCTCCTGCAGTTGGCAGATAGCGGATAAATGGTCATTGATTTTAATCGGCATTGTTTGTTCCTCCTACATTTCCTAACTCAGATTATTAAACTTGCTACAGGAGGATGAGCAATAAAAAAGCTTCCGTTCCTGTAAAAATACAGGGACGAAAGCGTTGCTTCGTGATACCACCCTAATTCATCCATATGTCACCACACGGACCTCATCAAGTACGCAGGGATTGTTTACCCTTTAATACTCCAGCACTGTAACGGGTGCACCCGGACGGCCTAAATGCCAGCATCTCAGCCCATCGGCTCCAAGACCATCTTCAATGTCACCACCTGCTCCCTCTTGCACCATCACGAAGGCTCTCTTTGCCAAGCTCGTACATTTACTCTTCTCTTCATCGCCCGTTATTAAGTTATGTGCATGATAATACAGCAATTCTTTGTAACTGTCAATAAAAAGTTGCAGTTTTCGCGTAAAGAAAGGAGATACGCTATTTTTTTGTAAAGCAGGTTACAGAAATTAGCATAATATTATTAGCAGCAGTACCTATGGTATCCGGATTTTCCGGATGCTATGTGTATTGCTTTTTTTCTTAAGCACCCTATGTTGTATTTTGCTGGAGCAAATATTATAATTAAAGGAGAGAAAACAGTATGCCGGCTATTTCAATGTTTTATGGTATTATTATTCGTATGCAAAGTGAAAAAGGCGGAAAACATAACACACCACATTTACATGCTGTCTACAATGAGCACGAAATAGTTATGGACTTTACCGGAAAAATTTTAGAAGGTTCTTTCCCCAGCAAGCAATTAAAGCTTTTAACTGCTTGGACTGCTTTACACGAAGATGAGTTAAACGCAAATTGGATTTTGTTATCTGCCGGTGACGGCTATTTTAAAATCGAACCATTACGTTAACAATTATTAGAGGTGAAAATTATGCTTAGACCAACCGCTATCAGCGTAACTGTACAAAAGGATTATACTCTAAAGGTTATTTTTGATAATGGTGAAACTAAAATATTCGACGTAAAGCCTTATATCAAAGGTTCATGGTATAGCAGGCTCAAGGATTTTTCTTATTTTTCTTTAGCAAAGGCAGACGGATTTACTGTCATCTGGCCTGAAGGTCAGGATATTTGTCCTGACGAGCTTTATTACAATAGCGTGCCAGTATAGTTTCAACCAATACAGTAAAAAGCACTGGCATCTGCCGTACCACTAAAAGAGGGACTCGCAACTATGGATAATTTCAGCAAGCAAATTTATGAGGCTGGCATTAATGACGGAAGAGCTGAAGGCAAAGCTGAATACATTAAAAATCTTACGTCTATATAGTGCAAACGAGGTCAGCAACGCTGCCCTCGTTTTTCTTATCTGTTCCCATACATCTTCTCATAATAATTCTGATACTCGCCATTAATGATATCCTGCCACCACTTCCGGTTCTCCAGATACCATTTAATGGTCTTTTTAATGCCATCGGCAAACTTTGTTTCCGTCAGCCAGCCAAGCTCATTATGAATCTTAGTTGCATCAATTGCGTAACGCATATCATGACCTTTGCGGTCAGTTACGTGCGTAATCAGGTTCTCAGGTTTGCCAAGCTCCTTGCAAATCAGCTTTACGATATCAATATTGCGCATCTCATTATGACCGCCGATATTATATACCTCGCCTACTCTGCCCTTATGAATAATTAAATCTATTGCCTTGCAGTGATCCTCGACATAAAGCCAATCGCGTACATTCAAGCCTTCGCCATAAACAGGCAGCGGCTTATCTGCTAAAGCATTAGCAATCATCAGCGGAATCAGCTTTTCAGGGAAATGATACGGTCCATAGTTATTACTGCAGCGAGAAATGGTCACAGGCAGGCCATATGTTCTGTGATATGCCATGACGAGCAGGTCTGCACCAGCCTTAGAGGAAGAGTACGGACTGCTGGTATGAATCGGCGTTTCCTCCGTAAAGAACAGGTCAGGTCTGTCGAGCGGTAAATCGCCATAAACCTCATCTGTAGACACCTGATGATAGCGCTTGATACCATATTTGCGGCACGCATCCATCAAGGTTGCCGTACCCATAATGTTAGTCTGTAAGAAAATGCCAGGATTTTCAATAGAACGGTCTACATGGGATTCAGCCGCAAAATTCACTACGATATCAGGCTGCTCTTCTTCGAAAAGCTTGTTCACCGCCGCTCTATCGCAGATGTCTGCTTTGACAAAGCGAAAGTTAGGATTATCCATTACAGGCTCAAGCGTAGACAGATTACCTGCATAAGTAAGCTTGTCTAAACAAATGATACGGTAGTCCGGATACTTTGTCAGCATATGAAAGATAAAGTTGCTGCCAATGAAGCCAGCGCCACCAGTTACGATAATGTTCATCAATTACACCTCACGACCTACTGATTACGAATCAGTTGTTTTTATGCATTAAACTTAATAAACAAACTTTCCTTCAGCAACAATCTTCAAATGCTCGCCATACGGAGATTTGCCATACAGCTTAGCAGATTCCAAAAGTTGCTCCTTCGTAATCAATCCTTCCATATAAGCAATCTCCTCTGGTGCGGAAATTACTACACCTTGTCTATTTTGTACCGTCTGTACAAAAACAGACGCTTCCATCAAGCTATCCATAGTTCCCGTATCGAGCCATGCGAAACCACGGCCAAGCAACTGCACCTTAATCTTGCCTTCATTTAAATACAATCTATTTAAATCAGTAATCTCCAGCTCACCGCGAGCGGAAGGCTTAACCTGCTTTGCCATCTTCACAACTCTGTTATCATAGAAATACAAGCCAGTAATGCAGTAATTGGATTTTGGATGCTGCGGCTTTTCTTCTACAGAAACTACGTTACGATTCTTGTCAAATTCCACGATGCCAAAGCGCTCAGGATCTTTTACATAGTAACCAAAAATAGTTGCATAGCCTTCCTCTGCTGCCTTCACTGCATCAGCAAGATTTTTGCGGAAGTAACTGCCATAGAATATATTGTCGCCAAGTACCATTGCACAGGTATCATCTCCAATAAATTCCTCGCCAATGAGAAAAGCCTGCGCCAAGCCGTCCGGACTAGGCTGTACTGCATAGGACAGGTTGATACCGAACTTAGAGCCATCGCCAAGCAGCTCTTCAAAGCGCGGTGTATCGTCAGGTGTAGAGATAATCAAAATATCCTTAATCCCTGCCAGCATCAGCGTGGACAGCGGATAATAAATCATCGGTTTATCATAAATCGGCAGCAACTGCTTGCTTGTTACCTTCGTCAGCGGATAAAGTCTTGTGCCGGAGCCGCCTGCTAAAATTATACCCTTCATTTTTTGCACCCCAAAATTACTTCACAAATTCTGTCAACATCCTCCAGAGCCAAATCTGCATACAACGGCAGCGTCAGCACACGTTTGCTGATATGCACGGCGACAGGAGTTTCCATAACATCATATTTACCATGGAAGCATTCAAAGCTACTGGTCAGCGGATAGAAATACTTGCGTGCGCCTACGCCGATGTTTGCCAAGGCGTCGAACACTTCGTTACGGCTTGCACCAAATACCTTCTCATCGAAAATAACCGGGAAGTAAGCATAATTCGGCTGTACGCCCTCCTGCAGCGGACTGAGCTGCAAGCCCTCAACACCTTCCAGATAACTTCTATAGCGTTCTACTACTGCCTTACGTTTGGCAATCTCGCCATCCACATGACGCAGGTTGCACAGGCCCATGGCTGCGCAGAACTCATTCATTTTCGCATTTGCTCCAACTGCTTCAACGCTTTCCGGTCCATGAATACCAAAGTTTTTCAGCTCATAGAGCTTTCTGCCGAAGTCTGCATCATGATAGCAAACGCAGCCGCCCTCGATAGAGTTGAATACCTTCGTAGCATGGAAGCTGTAGCAAGAAACATCACCATAACTGCCAATACCGCGGCCATTGTACTTAACGCCAAAGGCATGCGCTGCGTCATAAATAACTTTTAGGCCATACTTGTTGGCAATGCGCTCGATCTCTTCTACATCGCAGATATGACCATAAACATGCACAGGCATGATTGCGCAGGTACGGTCATTAATCAGCTCTTCTATTTTCGTTGCATCCATGCAATAGGTCACAGGATCAATATCGCAGAATACAGGCTTCAGTCCATTGCGCACAATAGCATGTGTTGTCGAAGCAAAGGTAAACGGCGTAGTGATTACTTCGCCCTGCAGGTTCAACGCCTGCAAAGAAAGCTCCAAAGATAAGTGCCCATTAACCACAAGATCCAGCTTTTCTACACCCATGTAGTCAATTAAATCCTTTTGCAGCTGCTGATGCTTTACGCCCATGTTGGTCAGCCAATGCGACTGCCAAATGTCTTTTATTTCATTTACGTATTCTTCAAAGTCAGGCATTGAAGAACGAGTAACGAGAATACGATTCATATAATATTTCTCCTTATTAAAATTACTGAAATTGTTTTTCCTCATTATGCTCCCTAATCACTACAAAGCATCTTTTATAATGATTAGGCAACACAACCATAAAATGATTGTATTGCATACTAATTTATTGTAAAAAATGCAAACTATTTTCTTCTTAAATCTTTAAATCTGTCTATAGCCATCTCCTCTTTATAGTTTTCAAAGAGTTTTTCACAAGTATATTTGGGTTCATATCCGAGTTCTTCTTTTGCATTAGTAACATCCATCAAGAAACCACCACTCGCTTGTTTATCTGGTCTCATGATTATTGGAGAAGGATGATCTTTAGGTGAGAATACTTTAATTATTGTTTCTATTTGTTCTTTTAATGTTACCGGAATACCAGTACCCACATTATAGAATCCTTTTTTTCTATTTACTGTAACAGCTTTACAAATCATTTGAGCACAATCGTACACATGTACCATGTCTTTAGCATAATTAGGATCGCCCCATAATTCTATTGGTTCTCCTTTTTTAGCTTGTTCTATCATTCTATATACCGGTCTCAAAGTTTTCACACCATTTGGATAGTAATATTCATAATTGCTATAATTATAAATAGTTGGGAATCTGAAAATGAAATACTTAAGACCATATTCTTCATTATAATGCTTTATAAGTTCAATAGCTGTATTTTTAGTTATTACATATACTGCATGATCTCCTTTATAACTAAAATTATAAGGCATATCAGGTTTTAATATAACTCCATCTTTAGTATATAACGAAATATCGAAAACAGTTGTAGAAAATAAAATTCTATCAGCTTTAACTTTGCGACAATATTCCAAAACATTAAACGCACCTAAAATATTCGACTCTATATAGGCTCTAGAATCGTATCTATCCATATATGAAGGTATAGTTGCCGCCAAATATATAACTGCATGAACATCTTCCTTAGGTAACTTTTCAAATTCTTCTGCTTTAGAAATGTCTACAGAATAATACTTTATACCTCTTTTCTCAAAAAAATCAGTTTTCCTTTTTCCACTTGCAATAACCTCATACTCATTGGCATCAAAAAATTCTCTTGCATATTTAAACACATAAGAACCTACATTGCCAGTAGCTCCAAAAATAATTATTTTTTTCACAATCACCGACTCCTTTTAATTATATTTTTTAAAGCAAATATAGACGTTTGTAAGTATTTGCTTTATTTCTAATAAATGGGAATCTCGTGAATTATTACACAGTCCCCTTCCGTTGTATTCTTGTCTTAGCATCGAGTACAATAACATGTCTAAAAATTTACCACTCTTAAATTTGGCTTGGCGCATTCTACCTTCATAGACAAGACCACATTTTTCATATAAATGCTTTGCTCGTTCATTATCCTCAAGGACCGTAAGCTCAACTCTTTGCAGATTCATATTATAAAAGGCATGCTTTAACATTTCATTTACTGCAAAAGTACCCATTCCTTGTCCTTGATTTTCTTTATCACCAATCATGATATGAAATTCTGCGGACTGGTTCATGTAATTAATTGATACCAGACTTACCAAACCAAGAATTGTATCATCATTCTCCTTAGTTATCGCACAGCGTACAGCATTACCTCGATTACTCATATATCCGTCAAACCATTTCATATCAACATCAAGATTAATATATCTAAATGGCGCACCAAGCAATGCTATTAATTCAGCATCATTTCTCCAGCGATTGATAATTGGCAAATCCTTACGCTCAAGTTCCCTCAGTCGAAACACTTCTTATCACCTCTACCAAATACTCCATATCCTCAATACCATATCTCTGGTCAACTGGTATAGGCAATATTTCCGCTGCGAATTTATATTCCAATGTATCAGGCTCACATTCTTCCAAAACATTAGGCCACAAAGTTGGGATATAAATTTTCATCTGCTGCAATTGCTTACGTATCTTCATACCATCATCAATCAGCAAGGGGTACATAAATGCACCTTCAATTAGACGGACGTTTAGTTTGTTTACTTCTCTAAGCTTTTCATGCAAATATGCAAAATTATTAGTACGAACTTGCTTTACATATTCATAATCTATACTTCGCAAAAGATTTTTGGTCAGTCTAGACATTTCTTTTATTGGTTCATTATCAAATATGTCATTATTTTGGGCAGCCTCCTCATAAAATTCTGAAGCTGTACGTTCATAACGGCCTAATACATAATGAATTCGGTTAAAAGACTCGTCTATTTCCAAACTTCTCTCCAATTTGCTATTTGTGTATAAAACAGCTCCATCCGAAACGCCAAAAAACTTTCTGCAAGTATACAAAGTATCAACATTAGCCAAAGGAGCATCAAAATACGCTTGTGCATTATCAATTATGATATTTCTGTACGCAGCTGCCAGTCTTGCTAAGTCTTCTCTAGTTATCTGTCCATAGAAATTAACAATATATAACCAAGCATCTCCATCTATAACCAAATCTTTAGGAAGCCAATTTTCTCCTATGTGATAGAAAACTACTTCCACACCATATTTTTTACAAACATTCGCTACCGAATCACAAAGAAAGTATGGCAGATACAGCTTTTTTATACCTTTGGCCTCAAGCAAATAAGCTAAAGCATTTCTGCCACAATTCAAAAGTATTGCATCTTCATGTAACATAGTATGACGACACGTATCTAATTCTATATATCCACCTATTTCCTTCATAAGCTACTCCACTATAACTTTGATATATCTTTCCATAGAACTCAACTTGCTTTCCAGCTCTTCTTGACTAGCAAATTTCATCACTACTGTGCCAATTGAAAAGTTTGCAGCAGTAAAAGAATGTATTTCTTCACCTTGGGTTACCCACAAATCTACTTCTATTACATTGTTAGCTGCAAAATCTGGTTCTATCCAAATCTCTTTAAATTTACCATCAACTCTGCTATGCAACACATACTCTGCCCAGCAGCCATCATATTGCGGCTGATCAACTTTATCTATCTGAAGTCCAACTGCAGCCTGCACAGCAGCTTTGATCATATCAACACCAGAAGCATAACGAATCATTTCTGCCAAACGATTGCCACCACCACGTGGAGACACTTCCATAATATAAGCCTTTCCGTCAACACCCTCTCTGGTCTCTATATTGTAAATGCTGGATTGCATATCCAATAAAGTTAATAATCTCTGTATTTCAGAAGTCAACTCATCCTCATGCTCACGAGAAAAAGTGGACGGCCAGCTGTAAGCCATAGGTGCATAAGGATTGTCAGATTGTACATCAAAACGTTGGCTTGAAAAAGTAGTTGCAACCAACTTGCCATCAATAGAAAAACTATCGGTGTCTGAAGAGCATCCTTTCTTTTCAATAAAGTCCTCTATTATAAATTGGTCACAATGAGAAAAGTCTAAGGCGTATTCAATCGCTTTTCGCAATTCGTTTTTTTCATCTACCCTAGTTACTCCTTTACTACCAGCAGAATCAACAGGCTTGACAATTACCGGCCAAGTAAAAAAATCTGTATCGCGTAAGGCATCCTCTAAATTTTTATAGCTTTTCGCATGAGGAACATTAAAATTATGCTCAGTCAAAAAACTTCTAAACAGGCCTTTATCCTGCAAAATTGATACTGACTCATAAGATCCGCCATAAGGCAGTCCCAGCTTTTCCGCAACATACGCTGCAGTTACAACACCTGGATCAGTTGCAAAAGACATAATACCATCAATTTCAAGCTTTTTAGCAATCTCAAGTACTGCTTCTTTATCAATAATGCTGACATTTACGTATTCGTCAGAATACTTGTGAGCAATATTATCAGGAAGATAGTCACATGTTATAACATATAAGCCAAGCTCATGTGCACTTTTAATTACAGGCAAAAGATAGCGAGAGCCACCTAAAAGTAAGATTTTCTTCAAATAATTCACCTCATAAGCTATATCGCTAGTTTTTCTTCAAAATACTCCGCATAATTATCTTTATCTTTTTCCTTAAAGATAGTTTTGAAAAATCATCATCCTTCAATACTCTAATTTGCGGATTCAATTTCCACATTTGATACTTAAAGTCTAAAATTGTTTTATCCAAAAGATCTTTATACCTATACTTAGAGTAAGAATTCACTTCCTTCAATAAGGCTATCATATTTTGATAATATTTTTCTTTTACCAAAATATTATCTCTTACCCCTAAGGACCAAGATGACTCTGTAAATTGGCGGTAAACTGACATAATTTCATTTAAATAATAAATATTCCCTTTTAATGCTAACGCAATCCCAGTAGAATAATCACTTATACCTTTAACGATATAACAAAAAGCTGGCTTTTTCTCAAAGTTATCCTTACGATAACATAAACTTGATGTATGATATACTGGCCCTCTATCACGAAGGATTTTTTCAATGTCAATAATACCCGATTGTTTTAATTTAGAATATAAGGAAACATCACCAGTACTACTATTAATTGTCTTAGTTTGATGTGCACAAGCAACATATTCTGGATGATTTTCTAAAATATCAATTTGCTTTTGCAGTTTATGCATGTCACACCAATAGTCATCACCTTCACACATTGCCACATATTTCCCTTTTAGAACAGGGTCTATAAATTTATCAATTATATATATTCCTTGCGAATATTGATTTTCCTTCTGCAATATTGGCTTGATTATATCTGGGTACTTATCTGCATACTCCTTAATAATATTAGCCGTATTATCAGTAGAAGCATCATCATGAACAATAACTTCATATTTAAAGTTAGTTTTTTGCTTTACAAAACCTTCAAGACAATCTTTTATATATTTCTCGTGATTATATGCTAAGCAATACACGCTAACCATAATCTCTTCAACCATATCCATCTAAACTCCTAAAATTATTATATTAACTTCACTTTCTTCTTCCGACCCATCCACCAAAACGAAAGTTTTCTTCTAGTATCAAGATTACTCATAACATATTCATACAAATCCTTTTTCATAGCTACCACTCTATACAGATCATCATTCCAACCACGTACAAAGTGATAAAACTCAACGCTCAGTTTCCAATCAATCTTCTTATCAGCAAATCCTAACTTAAGTAAATCTTGCTTCAATTTAATTATTGCTAATATTTTATCAAGCGGCTTTTTTACTCCCCCCTTACTTATACCAGCATCATTCACTCTATAATAATTAAGACAAAACGGCATCGCTATAACCTTTTTAGCTAAATACAAAAACATGCCTGAACTGTAATTATCCTCATGTACTACATTATCAGGAAACTTTACTTTTTTAGCTAATTCTTTTTTATATAATCCGTTCCAAGCTAAGGTCCATAGAATTCCTTTAAAATAATTTTCAAAAGCCTTATGTTGCTCATTGTTGATTATTTTCACATCGCTAAAAGTGATTTTCTCTTCTGAGGCACCGTTCGTTTCGATTATTCCACACTTCACCATATCAGCTTCATTTTTCATTGCTGTTTCTAGTAAAGTTTCATACATTTTTGTATCAAGCCAATCATCACTGTCAAGATAAGAAATATATTCCCCTGTAGCTATTTCCAATCCTCTATTTCTTGCTACGCTAAGACCACCATTCTTAAAATCATATACTTTGATTCTACTGTCTTTTGCAGCATACTCCTTTGCAATCTCCGCACTTCTATCTTTTGTTCCATCATTAATGACGATAATCTCCAGATTATTATATGTCTGATTAATGACAGACTCCAGACACTGCGATATATATTTTTCTACACCATATACCGGTATAATTACAGAAATTAATGGTTGCTTCATATGTTTGCTTCTCCAACTTATTCAAATTCAATAATTTTTTAATATGACTTATGCTTTAATTTCCTTAGCTTACCTCATACATAAGTAATATTATTGCATCATTCCTATTAAAATATTTTACACCAAAAGTAAGTTGCTTTCAATCTCATTATCTGCCTTATTAAAAGCTACAAGGACATAATTTGCCAGTATTTGAAATTGATGCATAGTGAACGCTCACTTCTGACAAATCAACTTATTGTTACCTACCCATTATACTCTATTGCGCCTTTCGCGGCTCTTTATCATCTGCCAGTCTCATTTTTCCCAGTTCCGTAGTCAAATTCTCCCTTTTATACTTATACGAACTGTTCAACAAGCTTTCATGCTCATTGTAACGATTAGATTTAATCTGCAGCAAATTGCAAACAACCTCATATGTCAAATCATTCGTAAAGTAAGCATTTCTATGTTCATTAAATATAGCAACACTATCCCTGAAAAGCTGCTTGTATTCATCCGATACATAAATGAACATAGGAATCTGCAACATCTTAAAGCCTGCATTATCAGGATTACGCTTACGGTAAGGATCTCCACCATGGTCGCTAAAATACAGCATAGCCTGTAAATTCAAATTTGCATTAGCATACTTATAAACTTCACTTAAGACATAATCTGTATAAGCAATGCTGTCATCATAGTTCAAAACCATATCAAATTCACCAGGTTCACTGAATTTGGCAAAGCTTTGCGGATAACGGTTAATGCAATCCTCATGACTGCCCATAAAATGCAACACAACAAAGTTATTCTTCGTCGGATCAACCTTTTTTAAGCAATTAAGCAAATCACCATCATATTGATACTTGCCCTTTAAGCTTTTATCCTCGCTAAGCCATTCCGCATGGTCCGCAGTTTTAGCCACCATAGTAATAGGAGTATCTGCATCACTGATATAGCCTTGGTTGCTGAACCAATAGGTTTCATAACCGGCCTTTTTAGCAATATCAATTACGGTAACACTTTGATTGAATTCTTTATTATTATACTGATTTTTCTCCGTCAGAGCACGCTCTAATGCCGGCACTGTCTGGCACCTGCTTGTATAGGCATGGTTGAACAGGATAAAATTATCATTACCACGCATAGATTTCAGCCAAGGTGAATTATCATTTTTTACATCACTATACGCACTCATATAATAAGCAGAAGCTGATTCACCAATAACCATAATCACCGTGGAAGGTTTGGAAAATACAGGCTTAGACGGCGATACAGTCAAATCTGCAAAATTTTGCTCATGATAAGCTTTAAAGCGGTTAGCACCTTCAAAATATTCTTTGGCAAATACATATGTCTGCATTACGCCGGTATTGAAAAACATCTTACTACCATAAGCAACGGTAGTTAAGCATATAAGCATTGCTGCAACAATATACTTCCTGCTTAGTTTTACAGTACTATTATTATGGAATTTGTTTAAATGCACAAAGCACAGTAACATTAAAACTAAAGCTACCACTGATGCCGTAATTCCCAAATATCCCAGATTCAGCAGCAAATATTCCTTAGCTTCTTCAGGATTAGTCTGCAATAACGCAATAGAAGCAGATTCTGTAATAGGATACTGATAGTTTGCAAAGTAAACTAACTGCAGGCATGGTATTAAAGCTGCAATTGTATCCACCAATCCAAAACCAAAGGCTATTATCCTGCTATCTTGCCACTTAATTAAAAGTAGGCGCAAGCAAACGATAAAGGCAAAAAAATACGCACCAAACGATTCATCATAATGCTTATCTATAAAAGTCAACGTACTATGATAAGTCAGCCAATAGCAGATAGGATACACTAGAACCCATGCTACCCCAACTATTACATGAGGCAGCAATTTATTTAATTTTAATCCTGCATGCTTCCACATCGAAACAGCTATAGCTACTGCTAAAGCACAAGGAAGATAGCGACGCATTTGTAAAAATAAAGTAGTCGGTCGAATGCCAACGGAAGTAAAATAATACACTCCGACTAAGACAATATATGTTAAAGCTAAACTAGCAAAAAATATTTTAGATTTAGATAAAAACCTCATATTTGTAATCTTTCACCCTCCGCATTTTCAAAAACGATTCACTATAAATCACATAACTTTATTTTTCTCAGACAGCTTACAAATTTCGAAAATTTTTTCTCGCATAAATTCCATCAATGAACATACAGTAAATATTACTATAGCTGTTAAAACCATATGCGGAATAAGAAAAATCGTATCATAAAACCTGCCTGCTCTTATGATATCATTCCACAACCACGCACTGATTACACCATTATCATGGATAAGGTAAACAGCAAATGTAGTTGTTGCCACGGAATTTATCATAGCATTGTGTGGCAAATGCCAATTTTTAAACACAACAAATAAAGCTACCGCCATTAGTAAACCCAATATACTGCATCCTACAAACGCATGATACATCACATTATGTTTATCTGTATAATAAGGATCAGAACCACCAAGGTAATCCGATACCAATATTATTGCATAAAATATAACTGTACTTATCCCCCCCCACAAATTCAATTGTCCTTTCAAATTTATCATTTGAGTACAACCTTAAATAAGCGCCAATACAATACATATCAGCAAACATAAAGAATGAATTCAAATATCCGCCTAGGGATAATCCTCTAATGCTGGGAATAACATAAAAAGCTGTCGTAAATATTGCTATAATCACACCTAACTGCGTTTTGCTTATTCGTTCTATCATCTTGTTAATCAACGGAAACGCAATATATAAAACTAAATAGGCTCTCGCAAACCAGTTTAACGGAGTAATAGGATTTACTGCCTTCATTATCAATGATTTTTCTACATTTTGATTTAGGACAAACAAGACAAAGCATAAAGTAGCTAAACTCCAAAAATAAGTACAGCCAAAAAATTTCCAAATCTTTTTCCAGCGAAATTTTTGTGTAACAAGGAAATAACCGCTTATTATAATAAAAATATCTACAGCTATTTTGCTCCACGAGCCTAAAAATTGCATAACAAGCTTACTTGTCGTCATTATGCTGTCATCAGGAAAACCACCTTTAACATAATAATGACCTAAGACTACCATAAACATAGCAATGATACGTAACAATTCAATATTACTTGAACGCATCGTATTTTGCGACTGTTCATTAGAACAAGAAACTTTTCCCATAATATTTTTCATATATACACATTCCTTCATTTTAATTTTTTACTATTCACCAATAATCATACTAATTGTTGATTCTATTAGTTATTGATTTTTTCTATCACCAAACTGCAGCTAAAACAGTCGTCTATGATTATTTTTTAACAAGTGCTCGTAAACTTCTATCAATTTTTTAGCTGTTATCTCTATATTGAAATTACGCGAAATGTAGATCTCTCCTTTACTACCATTTCTCTCTTTATTTTTATAAGTTTCACTAATTGCTTCTGCTAAACTGTCTGCATTAAGATTATCAACAACAGTTCCGTATTGCTTTTGGGTTATAATTTCTCTTTGCGCACCACTATTGGTTGCTATTACCGGTAATCCGCAATAAATTGCTTCACATAAAACTAACCCAAACGATTCTTTTACTACCGAAGGTGCAACCAAAACATCAATAGAACGATAAAATTTTTCCATATCATCTATATGTCCTAAAAACACAACTTTGTCCTGAAGATTTAATTTACCAATCAGCTTACGCAAAACATTAATATATCCTTTTTCATCAGTACCGGCAATATGCAAATATAAATCATCATACTTATATCTTAACACAGCTAAAGCTTCTATTATTACTTCTATTCCCTTGTCCGACGCAATACGCCCTGCGTAACCAAGAATATATTTACCATGACTTTTAAATTCTTTTTCTTTATACTTGTTAAATCTTTTTGTGTTAATACCATTATAGATAAGATAATATTTTTCTTTTTCTAAAGCAGATAAGGTATCTGTCTGTAAATTATACACTAATTGGGATACACATATGAAAGCATCTACGTATCTACGTTGAAAATTATGATAACAGTCATGTTTAGAAGGTAAAGCATTATGTTTAAACATAACCAATCTTACTGATGATAATTTTTTTATTAGCATGCACAAAAGCATCGCATGCCCACTATGACAATTCAGAATTTTAATATTGTATTTTTCTATCCAACCGGCTATTTTACGCACAGAAAGCAAGCCTGCAGCAAAATACAAGTTTGCAGTTAAAACATTAGCTACCTCCTTATATTTCTTTTGAAATTGAAAATTCTTTTCGTCTACAACAACATATGAAGTAATCCCTTGATTTTTCATTTCAGCGCAGACATCATAAACATACTGCTCTCCGCCACCCCATGTTTTTGCTATAACCATATGCATTATTGAAAAGCTCATATATAAATCCTCCGAAATATTTGTGTATATTATAACATCTCCACAAAACAAATCCAACTTGTATTATCATGCTCTTTAGTATTTGCAAAAACATCTAATATCTACTATAATTCTAAAGTAGATAAGAATTGCGAGGTGTGTTATGTCTTACTATCTGATATTTACTATAGTTCTTTATATCTTTTCTTACGCATTCTATGTTAACTGCTCCCACGGCCTCGGCCACAAAGCAGAATACCTGCAGCTGCGCAGGTTTATTCCCTGCGCTATTTTAGCTGTATTACCTATATATCTAGCAAACGAGTCTTTACTCTCGCCCCAATATATGCTCAGCTTTTTAGTAGGTGTGTCCTGGATAACAGCATATCCGCTGTTTTATTATCTTACCTACCACAAAATATCCTCAGATTTCGGCTTTCATCTAGACACCGTATTCGGCTTATACATTATCGGCTGGCTTATTTCCTTAAAGCTGCTTGTACAAGCCTTTAACATTTTTCCAGCCATCACCTTATCACTTATCTCTATAATGGAATACATATTGCTGGCACTGCCATTATTTCAGGCATCCTATTATTTACTTTACGGAACCTGTGTAAGCACCGGTGCCGTTACTATGATTTTCGAAACCTATACTAATGAGGTTATCGAATATTTTAAATCTATGCCGTTAGCTATACGCATCGGTACACCTATACTTAACATCGCTCTGTTGGCAGGCTTCTTGTATTTCAATCTAACCTCGGAAACAGTAGTCACCGCTCCCCTATTGCCGAATTTGGCAATAATAATTGCAGTAACTTTATTTTTAACCTATTATTTATGGAATACTAAAAAAGGTGTTTTCATCCGTACCGGTCTTATTGAATTGGTCTTGGATGTTAAAGACTATCTTGAGCAAACAAAATCATATAAAACAAACCTTGCCAAACGTGTAGCCAACCTCAACGTAACACAAACTACACCGTTCTGTGAAAAACCTGCTACGTTCATTTTGGTAATAGGTGAATCAGAATCCCGCGACTATATGAGCGCCTTCTGTGATTATCCGCATGATACCACGCCTTGGCTGAAATCAAAGCAAGCATCGGAAAACTTTCTTCTCTATAAAAACGCCTATGCCTGCAAAGACCAAACCGTTCCCGCATTAGAACGTGCTTTTACCGAAGTTAACCAATATAATGATAAAAAGTTTTATGAATCCTGCTCATTTGTCGATATAGCGCGTAAAGCCGGCTTTAAGATTTCATGGTTCAGTAATCAAAGCCATATCGGTGCTGCCGATACTGCGGTAACGCTGGTAGCAAATACTGCCGATACTGCAGAATGGACTAAGCTACATCTCAATCAGGTACAATATGACGACACCCTGTTGGGTTATTTAAAACAGATTGACGCTAATGAAAATAATTTTATTGTTTTTCATTTAAAAGGCAATCATTTTAATTTTATTAACCGCTATCCACAGGAATTTGCTAAATTCAGCAAGCCTGATACCTATGATTTGATTCCAAACTATATTGATTCAATTGCCTATACCGACTATGTTCTGCAACAAATTCAGGAATACGCTGCCAAGCATTTAAATTTACAAGCTATGGTGTACTTCTCAGATCATGCTACAATTCCGGATAAACGTCGTTCGCCAAATTTTGGTGGTTTTGCTACCGTACGAATTCCGCTATTCACATATCTTGCAGACGATTATATAAGCAAACATCCTGAAGTATATTCAGCGCTTAAAGCTAACCGTGATAAATATTGGACCAATGATTTGGCTTATGAGCTGATTTGCGGTATTTTGGATATCAAATCAAATCATTATGACGAATCCAACAGCTTAGCATCCACACAATACAAATATACCAAAGATATGCTTATGACGGATTTAGGAAAACTACACATTATAGATGACATAGAAAAATAACGTAATAAAAGCGAAAAGTTAGTTTTACATTCTAACTTTTCGCTTTTTCTATATCTGTTATATGGCAATCTTTAATTGCTTTTTGCTTTCTGCAGCTCATACAGCTTCAAATACTTCATCATAGTATAAATAAAATGCTGCAGACTGGAATATAAACCACTCCAACCATCTATAAAACCAAGCTGCAGTATATAAGCCCGCAAAAAGCCATAAGCCGAATGCGCAAAACATGCTGTAAGCGAAGTACGCTTTCCCTTGGCAAAATTATCCTCTGCCCAAATGGTAGTATAATGCCCTGCCTTATCCCACCATTGTTGCCAGGAATCATAGGTATAATGTTCGATATAACCTGCCATTTTTTCTTTCGGCAAATAGCATACCGGTCTTTCATGCACTTTATTTTCCCAATGCACCTTATTTACAGGGAAAAGGCGCAACACCTCATCCGGTTTAAAAATGCCATGCTTATAGGTAAATCCAAAGGCATGTATTTTACGCATAATGCTGTACTGCTTTTGTGCTTTTGTTGCCATTGCTTTTTCTACAGCACAGCAAAGATCATCATTCATTCTTTCATCTGCATCAAGATACAGCACCCATTCAGTTTTTACATGCTGTAACGCAAAATTGCGCTGCGCCGCAAAGTCATTATCCCAAGCACGATAAACGACCTTTGCGCCATTTTCTTCTGCTAATTGAACTGTTTTATCCGTACTGCCGGAATCAACAATCAGCACCTCTGCTGCTACTTTCTTGGCATTCTGCACAACAGCAGCTATATTTTTTCCTTCGTTTTTAGTTAAAACCACTACTGTAACTTTACTCATTTTTATTTTCCTCATATTGGATTTTTTATCTGAATATCTCATATCAGCAAATAGCAATCTTCCTGCTAAACACTCACGCTAGTAGGTATATTATACCATACTTTTCATTCACAAGTTGACTATGATTATAAAAACTCTATTTAGTAATTATCAAGAAACTGCATTCGAAAAACGATTGCAAAAATCACTTTTCGTTTTTACCAATCAAATATTAAGAACTACTACAAGTGAAAAAGTTTCATCTGTCCACCCATTCGTCAAGAAAAATGTAATTTATTGCACTTTTTCCTACGAAAAAATGCAATTTTCGACATTTTTTCTAACGAATATCATACACGTACATTATTCTATTCTACAACTACATTCTGAATGTAAAAATAATGAATTGGGAAAATTAACTACCAATCGTCAAAACAGATATTTTCATTAAGGAATAAATTTAATCACTACTAAATCTCTCCGTTTACCTCTTCCAATGCCAATCGTACTAAAAATCCCCCTGACAAATCAATGCCAAGGGGATAATACTGTATAAACTTATATTATTTCAGATACGGAAGCAGCTTTTCTATTAGGCGATATACTTCTGTTCCGGGCGTGGATTGAGAAGCCTTCTTGCCTTTATTGATATTGGCAAGCTTCTTGGCATTGCTAATAGCCTGCTCCATATAAGGTTCCAAAAGCTGGTACATATCAGACCTATTTTTCTTATATTCACTTGTATTTAATTTAGCCAGGCATGAACTGAGCTTTGCCCAATATTCCTGACGATGTAAATCGGAATGAATAAACGAGAAATGCAGCAGGAACCATAGTTCAATGCATTGGTTTGACCAAAGCGCGTGATAAGTAGTTTCTTCGTTACTATAAGTATGGCAAAGGTCGACAACCTTATCAATGTTTTGCGCAGGAAAATCGTCAGTATCATAGACAATCCATACGTGCTTATAGATATTGGAACTTTTGGCAACTTTTTGCTTTACTTTCTGTAAAAGGTTGAGAGTATTATCACCTACACCGATGATATCTAACTGCACTCTGCCACGATATTTGCTGTTGATAGTGTTTTTGACACCTTGGAAGTAAGCCGGCTCTGTGCTTATACCTTCGGTAGTTATAAGATGATACTCAGGTTGAATCTTTTTAGGAGTGTCACGTCTAGGCTTAAGCCAGGATTTCTTCAAGTCGCCTTTTTTCGGAGGTTTTAAGCTCATTGCCATTCACCATCCTTCAGCATATTCTGCAAGTATGGGTCTGCGCCGTAACGTCCTTCAAGATACTGCTTGTCATAAGCTGCAGTATTGTTGATACGCTCGTTGTTTTCTTTGCGGATTTCATAGAGCGAGTACAGCTCGCTGCTGTGGTTATCTCCTTCAGCGGCAAACCAAATCTCGTCACGGCGGTAAACAGTGTTTTTCATAGTTGCTATATCGTGAGAGGTGAAGATTAGTTGCGCTCCATGCGTATTTAGCTTAGGATTTTTAAACAGAGCTATGATGTAACGCAGTAGCTTCGGATGAAGCTTGGCATCTAATTCGTCAATAACAGCCAGCCGTCCTTCTGCTAAAGCAATCAGTAGTATCGGCAATGCTGCAATGAGCTTTTTAGTACCATCGGATTCATCTTTATAGGATAACTCGTAGGTTTTTCCATGCAGCGTCCTTTGCATGATGAGTTGTTTGCTATCGTTGTCGTAGCGATAGCCGTTGATATCAATGCCCATATCATTTAAAGCACTGATAAATTGCCGGCGTATGGTTTTGTTATCAGACAGCATTATCTGTAATTCAGCTTCAGGATTAGCATAGCTGCGGATAATGCAGCTTTCAAACCATTTTTGAGCGTCATTGACAGCAGGGATATCATAGTTGATTGCCAAGAACGATAAGTAGGGCATCTTTGGATTTACATCTCTATTTATTGATGCTTTATTTATACTGGAGCCTAGAGTAATAACTTTTTCTTCTCGGTCAAAAACATGGGCAGTGCGTTTGCCGCCTATTTTTTTTCTGTCCAGTGCTTCGGCCATGATTTCATCATGAAGCATAGAAAGGTAATAGCGGTACTCATAGCCATTGGTACGGAAGTAAAGCAGGAATTCTGTAGGCTCACTAGAGGTTTTTTCATCAAACAGGAAGGGCGTGCAAGATACTTTTTGCTGTACTATAAGCTTAGTACGAGTTTTTTCCATATCGTAGATGGGTTTTCCCACGGTGGAGATAAGGCAGGTTAAAGCCTGCAGCATATTTGTTTTACCGCCGCCGTTAGGTCCATAGATAGCTGCTACAGGTAAAAGATTACTCGCTGGCTTGCAGTAAATAATATTTTCGGCAAACTCAGGCAGATTAGCTGCCTGCATATCAAAAACTGTTTCATCTTTATATGATTTGAAATTTTTAAATGAAAATTGACAGAGCATGAAATCAACTCCTTTCATGCTCATTGTAACATTAAAAACGCCAAAAATCAATTTTGTAAGCCTGTTTTAGAAAATATTTTACTGAAAACGGCATATAAAATTTCAAATTTGCTTTTTTACCTGCTACTAGAAGTGCGTTTAGGCGTTTTTCACCCAAAGTCTAAACTATTGGCATTGTTTAATATTCTATCATTTTCCCTAACGAATATCATACGCGTACATTGTTCTACTATACAACTACATTTAAAATGCAAAATAAGGAGCAGCTTGCGCCGCTCCCTACTTATTCTTCATCCTTCTTTATCCTGCGCTGCAGCAAGATTAACCGCAACGATAAAACAACAGCACTGCAGATTACGCCGATATCAAGGCTCTGCCAATAAGCAAAGGCACCATTATTGAACTTGTAATCCAAAAGCAGACCCACCGGCAGGCAAATTGCCCAATAAGCCAGCATGCTGCACCAAAATGTAGCGTTAACATCCTTATAGCCACGCAAAATACCCTGAATCGGCGCCGCGACTGCGTCGCCTCCCTGCCACAGCAAAGCGTAGACAATAAACACCTTTACCAGCTCAATAACATGCGGATTCGTTGTATAAATGAGTGCGATATACTCGCGCGCCACCAGCTCCAGCGCCATATAAACTATAGCAATAAAAAGGCTCAGCTCCAAGCCAAGTGCCGTGTAATCACGCGCTCCCTGATAGTTTTTCGCACCATATTCAACGCCCACCACGATTGTCAGCGCCAGTGAGAAGCTCATGGGGAACATATAAATTAGCGAAGAGAAGTTAAGTGCCGCCTGATGCGCAGCAATCACCTCTGTGCCGAATTTGGCAATGAACAGCGCCACAACGCCAAAGATGCTCGTTTCCATAAAAATAGCAACACCCATAGGCACACCAATGCGCAGATATTCTGCCACCAGCTGCTTAACAGGACGCACCAAGCCCAGCACATCGTACTTCTTAAACGGTTGCAGCTTCGTCACCACCGCCGCGAACATCACCAAAAGCAGCCAAAATGTGATACCCGTTGCTACGCCAGCGCCAATGCCGCCCAGGCGCGGCAAGCCCAGCTTGCCGAAAATCAGCACATAGTTCAGGCAAGCATTCACCGGCAGCGCCAAAAGATAAATCTTCATCGACAGCTTGGTATAGCCAAGTGTATCAACAAGACTGCGCAACGGCGTGATAAGAAAGAACGGCAGCACGCCTATGCCAAGTCCTGCCATATACCAAAGCGCAATGTGATAAACCTCCGGTGCTAGGCTCATGCCCTGCAAAAACGGCGGCAGAAAGATAACACCGCCGACAATTATCAGCACAGAAAAGGCTACAGCCAACAGCATACCATGGCGTACTACCGTAGAGATCTTTTTCTTTTCGCCTGCACCCAAAAGGTTGGCAATCAAAGGCATCGCCGCCAGCAAAATGCCTGCAAAGCAGGTCTGCACTGGCATCCAGATATTACCGCCAATCGCAGCGCCGGCCAAATCCGCATCGCCTGCCTGACCGGACATACTGGCATCAAAAAAGTTCATGCCCATAATCGCAATCTGCGTGCCGATAATCGGCAACATAACGCTCAGCAGACGCTTAACCTTATCCTTATAATCCTTGTGTAAAATTTTTAGCATATCTTTACTCCCATTTTCCCTAATATAACAAAAGCCACACGGCTGCAAACACAGTCGTGTGGCGAAAAGATGACTATTGAATCAGAAAAAATCCACAACAATTTTTCAAATTTAATTTTAACAATAAGCAGCCTGCTTGTCAAGCTCAGCCTTCTGCTTCTGCCAATTCGGAAAGATAAGCCCAACGGTCCACCATCTCATCCAGCTTTTGCTGCACAGCCTCCTGCTGCTTCGTCAAGTCTGCCAAGCGGGTGAAGTCACTGCCGCATTGGTTGATTTCCGCACCCAGCATTTTCAGCTCTGCCTCGCTGCGTGCAATCTCCTGGTCAAGACGCTCCAACTCCAGGCGCTCGCCATAAGTCATTTTCTTCTTCGCAGGCTCTTCAGCAGGCTTTGCTGCAGCCACCGGCTTAGCCTTTACAGGCTGCGCCTGCTGTGCGCTTTCCTCCTGCAGAGCTTCTGCATAATCGCTATAGCCGCCGATATACGGCTTAATGCTGCCATCCTGCTCCAATGCAAAAATCTTTTGCGCAAAGCGGTCGAGGAAGTAACGGTCATGGGACACGGCGATAACCGCACCGGCAAAGCTGTCGAGATAATCCTCCAAAACAGAAAGCGTCGGGATATCCAGGTCATTTGTCGGTTCGTCCAAAAGCAGTACGTTCGGTGCCGTCATCAGCACACGCAACAGATACAGACGGCGTTTTTCGCCGCCGCTGAGCTTGGACACCGGCACCCATTGCAGCTCCGGCGGGAAAAGGAAGCGTTCCAGCATCTGTGCCGCACTGATGCGCTGACCGTCGGCCGTTTCAATGTAATTATTCGCTTCCTTGATATATTCCAGCACACGCATATTGCTGTCCGGGAACTCGCTGTGCTGTGCAAAATAACCAATCTTAACTGTCTGGCCCACGCGCATTTCGCCGCTCGTAGGCTGCAGCTTACCAGCAATGATATCCATCAGCGTTGATTTGCCAGCACCGTTAGGACCGACGATACCGATGCGGTCATTACGCAGCAAAATATAGCTGAAATCCTTGATATAATCCTTGCCGTCCCACACCATGCCGATGTCTTCCAGCTCGATGATTGTTTTGCCAAGACGACTGCTGACAGAGGACATTTCCAGATTTGCTTCCGTCTTGACGTTCTTTACTTCCGCTTCAATCTGAGCAAAGCGCTCCACGCGGTCCTTCTTTTTGGTACGGCGTGCTTCTGCACCACGGCTGATCCACGCCAGCTCGCGGCGATAGATGTTACGCAGCTTTTGCGCAGCAGAGGCCTCCACAATACGGCGTTCCTCACGCTTTTGCAGGAACAGGCTGTAGTTACCTACGTAAACATATCCCTTGCCTCCGTCTATCTCCAAGGTACGATTAACAACACGATCAAAGAAATAACGGTCATGGGTTACCATCAGCAAAGCGCCCTTGCGCGCCAACAGCTTTTGCTCCAGCCAGGCAACAGTAGCGTTATCCATATGGTTTGTAGGCTCGTCCAAAATCAGCAGGTCCGACGGACGCACCAGCACGCCTGCCAAGGCCACACGCTTGCGCTGGCCGCCGCTCAGCTCGCCCATCTGCTGCTGCAGATTAGTGATACCAAGCTGCGTAAGCACCGCCTTCGCTTCGCTTTCCAGCTGCCAGGCATACTTATCGTCCATCTGCTGCTGCAAATCAAGCAAATGCTTTTGCAGCTTTTGGTTTTCCGGCTCCGCTGCAGCCTGCTCCACCGCAGTTTCGTAATCGCGCAAAAGCACCATCAGCGGGGAATCTCCTTTAAAAACCTGCTCCAGAACAGTTGCGTCTGCCTCAAACGGCGGGTCCTGCGGCAGATATTCCATAACTACGCCGCCGGGAATCGTCAGCTTGCCGTCACCGGCCTCGTGATTGGCAATCATGCGCAGCAAGGTACTTTTACCGGTGCCGTTGACACCGATAATACCATACTTGTCGCCTTCCTCTACGTTAAATGTAATATTTTCAAACAACAATCTGTCGCCATAGCTGTACGACAAATCCTCTGCACTTAAAATCATTTTACTTATCTCCCTGTAAAAAATTTACACTCTAAAATTATAACACGCCTGCGGATAAAAGTAAAAAGGACGAACCGCCAAGGCCCGTCCTTCGTATTGTTATTTTACTGTTACCTGTAAATTATCGTTTTCTTCCGCTGCGTCCTGCAAAACCTGCAGCAGCTGCTCGCCATACCGGCCAAGCTTTTCATTGTCGGTAATATCAGCAGGCACAACGATCTGCGTCGGCTCAGCAATCTCTGTCAGGCAGTCATACAGAGCGTCTAAATTCGCGCCATAGTACACAGGCAATGCCAGCGCGCTGCGCAGATATTTATGCAGCGCAGGCACAGAGTGCAGGCGGTTTATATCTAAAGTTATTGTTCGCATAATCTTCTCCTTTTGCTTACTAACCACTAATCACTAATCACTAACCACTATCACTTCCCGTAAAGCTTGCTGAAGGAGTTGTAATGGTCGCCGGTGTAGTAAATCAGGCCATCGTTAGAAAAGACGATGCGCTTCGCATTACGGTTACCCTTCACATAATCAATATCGCATTCCTTCCAGTTACGGCCGTTTTTCTTCGGCAGCTTGCCCTCGTAGTTGCCGTAGCGGTCACCGCCGATGGATTTGCCGGGTGCAACCTTATCAAGTGTGCCTTTAGTCTGCCAGCCCAGCTTTTTGGCTTCGTTTTTCGTGATATAGTTGTGCGGCAGGCGCTTATATTCGTTGATATAGGCAGCAACGTGCTCCTTATCGGTGTAGGCAGCATTTTCGCTGATTTTGATTTTACCGCTGTTGGCCTTGACGTTAGCCGCAGTGTTTTGGCCGTTGTTGCTTTTTGTTGTATTAACATTTGTTGTCTGGGTTGTCTGCTTATCGTTGGTCTTGGGGCTGTTACTGCCGCAGCCGGCAATTATACTGACGCTCAGCAGCATCGCCAGGAAGAACGCTAAAAGTTTTTGCATAGGAAAGCTCCTTTCTTAAAAACCACCATCATTATAAGCTCTTGCGATTAAATACGAAGGCTCATAATAGGCGCTGGCATTATAATTATCAATCACATCACAGATAGGATTATTATATACCCGCAGCATTCCCTGCACGTAATCCTCCTTAGGCTGTATAGTTGCAAGAATAAGACGCATGTATACCTTGCCCATTGCAGTAGCCGCTGGAATTTGCTCGCATAAATTCTTATCAACCGCGGTAATATCAAAAGCACCTTGCTGCAGGTTATACTCTGCAATCCAATCAGCTTCCACCTGCATGGGATTAACGCTGTGCAGCACGTTGGCCACACTGATTAAATGACGCAGCTCTGCCTCGCCTATGGTATTAACTACATAAGCGTTATGCTGCTTTAGCTTACGGGCCACACGCTCCACCATATAACACATAAAGTACAAATCATTTTTCACAACTTCACTCAACTCAATAATATCATCGAATGATTTTGCTGAACGTCTTAGATATTCATGACCACCATCTACTGCACAAGCGCCACAAGAACAAACTTTATAGTCATGAACAGAAAATGACTCAATTATATCGCCACATATTTTACACTTGATTGCATTTCTGATAATCATTACCTACCCCTCCTGTCTTATCATTATATCATATACAAAAAACTGGTGCACCATTACCAATGCGCCGCCCCCAAAAGTTCACAAGTAATTCCTTGAAAAAACCTATGCTTTATGTTATATTATAGATAAAGAAGACAACCGCCCACAAGGTGGGTTGCCGCTTAAATTAGGTTTGAAAAACCGTCTCTAGCTCGCAAATTACAGAGGCGGTTTTTCTATGTCTAGACTATCTGCTGTACTGAAAGATAAAAGTCAGCAATGCCAGAATGAACATGCCAAAAGCCATCAGGTCTTTGAAATCATAGTTCCTCATAGACATCACCTCGATTCTCTTAGAGAATTTCGGCAACGCCACCCCGTAAACGGTTGTCTTAAAACATATTTTAGCATATAAAACAAAAACATACAACGAACAAACTGTGAAGTTTGCCGTTGTATGTTTTTTATTTATATCTTGTTTTTACCTTACATCTCTTTTGTTTATGTTTTTTCAAGGTCCCGATACTATAAAAAATTCCGCATTCTGATTTTCATCTATCATTTTTCTTACATAATGAATAAAACGACTATAAAAATCTATAAGCACGACTTTTTTAGGAAGCATATATATTAATTTTTCTTCAAGAGGTATTGTATCATCAAAGCATATTCGTAAGCTGATATTACGATAAGCCTTAATGGCACGATTCAAATCAATAATCTCATGTATTCGTGAACTATGAGGATTACCTTCCAACAACATCACAAGCTCTTCCAGCTCTTGTAATATCTGCTTAACTACACTTAACGGATAAAAATTATCACCCCAATGCTCAAATTCATCAGCAGGCATATAAATGTCTTGATTATATTTTGCATCAAAGTAACGTACAAAAATATCCTCTAGCAAAAAGGCTGAATCATCTTCATCTATAGAAATATGAACCTTAAAATTGACTTCACCACTATTACCATCAGATATTCCGTACCACACATAAGAATGTTCATGGTGTTCTCCGGTATATATCGGTATACGATCCTCATCTATTAAGATATACTCTTCAGATTCAGGTATGTTTATCTTGTTAGCCATAAAACGCTCCCTCAATACGTTACATATCCATCTGCAAAAGCTTAAGCTCATCCTCAAAATTCAAATTAAGCACTTCATCACCCTTAGATAATAAGCCTAAAGCAAATGCTTTAACAACTAACAGTTGCCGTATATTTATATCATCAGTCCAAGTATAAAAATGATAGGTATTTATTCCATATTTCTTCAAACACTCCGTAAAACATTTCGCTACAGCATACGCAAAATCGCTTAACCAAATTTTAGTCTTATACGCCTTGTTTTCACTATCACTAGATCTTTTAACATTAATATTCAGCATAGCATCAGGCTTATTAAAATAATGCAAATCAAAATTTATATTCCATTCATAAGTTCCAGGCTCTTCGTCCCACATAAAGCTAACTTTTTCAGGGACGCTAGCCCATTCATTGCCATCATTATCGATAAATGGACCTTCATATTCTTCTGTTTCAATAAAAAATTTTTCATGCTGGTTATCATAGTCAAAGAAAAAATAAGCTGCTTCTAATAAACCAGTCGGAATACTAGTATGCCAAATTGTAGCAACATATGACGTAAATTCTATAGCATTTATGTAGCACTTAACATCAGCCCAACCTGCTTCTCGCGGCAAAACTTCAAATCTTACAGGACAATCTTCTCGTATAACTATATTATTCCAATCTATACTATTCACAACCTATCCTCCTATCTTCTTCTCATTATATCATATACAAAAAATCGGCGCACCATATCATGATGCGCCACCCGCCCCCAAAAGTTCACAAGTAATTCCTTGAAAAAAACTCCGCTTCATGTTATATTATAAATAAAGAAGACAACCGCCCACAAGGTGGGTTGCCGCTTGAATTTGGTTTGAAAAACCGTCTCTAGCTCGCAAATTACAGAGGCGGTTTTTCTATGTCTAGACTATCTGCTGTACTGAAAGATAAAAGTCAGCAATGCCAGAATGAACATGCCAAAAGCCATCAGGTCTTTGAAATCATAGTTCCTCATAGACATCACCTCGATTCTCTTAGAGAATTTCGGCAACGCCACCCCGTAAACGGTTGTCTTAAAACATATTTTAGCATATAAAACAAAAACATACAACGAACAAACTGTGAAGTTTGCCGTTGTATGTTTTTTATTTATATCTTGTTTTTACCTTACATCTCTGCCATGAGTATAAACCGGCAGCAGCTTCGGCGACAGCTCGCCCTGCACGCCGGCAACCTTTTCTTCCTCAGCATAGCGACGTACATGCTCCAGGCTCAGCTTGCCCAGCTTGACGCTCTTCGCTGCTTCGGCAGCCTTCGTACCCGCAATACGGCCAAAGACGATGATATCCAGCAGGCTGTTGCCCATCAGACGGTTGGTACCGTGAATACCGCCAACAGCTTCACCGGCAACAAACAGTCCCGGCAGTTTGGTTTCTGCATCCTTGTCAATAAGAATACCGCCGTTTTGGTAATGCAGCGTCGGATAGATCAAAATCGGTTCCTTACGCAGGTCAATGCCGAACTTAGCATACATGCGCAACATACCCGGAATGCGTTTGGCAATAGTGCCTTCGCCGTGCAGCATTTCAATCAGCGGCGTATCGAGCCACAGCGCCACGCCATCGAGCGCCTTTACGCCCTTGCCGCGGGCAGTACACTCACGGATGATAGACGCAGCCGCCACATCACGAGTTTCCAGCGGATGCATAAAAATTTCGCCTTCGCTGTTAACGAGCTGTGCACCAATCGAACGCACCTTTTCTGTAACCAGCGCGCCATAAATCTGCGCCGGATAAGCAACACCCGTCGGATGATATTGAATTGCGTCCGCATAAATCAGCGGCGCACCGGCACGATAAGCCATAACAAGACCGTCGGCAGTAGCACCGTAATGGTTAGAGGTCGGGAAGCCCTGATAATGCAAGCGTCCTGCACCACCAGTTGCCATGATTACGCATTTTGCGCGTACAACCTTGTACTCCTGCGCATCAAAATCCCACAGCACCGCACCGGCAGTTTTGCCCTCCTCGTCGAGCAGCAGCTCGACTGCAGGTGAAAACTCCAGCACCGGAATGCCGCGGTTCTGAACCTCGTCGCGCAGCACGCGCATGATTTCAGCACCGGTATAATCGGCGCAAGCATGCATACGCTTACGGCTTGTACCGCCGCCATGCGTCGTCACCATAGTGCCGTCCTGCTCCTTGTCGAACATTACGCCCAGCTTGCTCAGCCAGTCAATCGCCAACGGTCCGTTGCTTACCAGCTCTTCCAGCAGCTCGGGGATATTTTTGTAGTGACCGCCGCCAAAGGCATCAAGATAATGCTGTGCCGGGGAATCGTTACCCTTATCCGCAGCCTGAATACCGCCCTCGGCCATCATGGTGTTGGCATCGCCCATACGCAGCTTGGTAACTACGAGGACGTTAGCACCACCGTTATGCGCTTCCAACGCAGCGGAAGCACCGGCGCCGCCGCCACCGATAACCAGAACATCAACGTCATAGTCCACTTTTTCCAAATCAAGCTCTACATCCTGCAGGCGGCTTTTGCCCTCCAGCAGCTGTGCCAATTCTACCGGCACCTTCTGGCCCTTGTTTGGACCAACCTCCAAAACCTTGAAGCCCTTAGAGCTGTAGTCCGGATGGAACTCCTTCAGCAGCTCGTCCTTCTCCTCTGCCGTAAAGCGTTCGATAGAAGCATGCAGACGTTGGGCACGGGTAGCTTCAACCTTAGCCATAGATTTTAACATATCTTCAGTAAATGCACTCACCTTGCCGCACCTCCTTATTTTTCAATCTCACGCTTGTTATACAGGTCTTTGATTTCGTCCAAAGGCATATTTTTCAGCTTTTCGAGCAGCGTTACATAATCGCCGTTTTCGATTTCGGCAACACGTTTAGCCAGATGCTCGCACTTCGGCGCAATATATTTGCCGGTCAGGCGACGGCACAGCAGGCCGACAGCGCTGTGGCTGATTTGCGCCGGGCAGCGGGATGCGCAGATGTTACAGCCAACGCAGTCGAAGGAAGCATGTGCAGCTTTTTCGTATTCGCCGCGTTGAGCGTAAGCAATATACTGCATAACATTCAGGCCCTGCGGACAGCCCTTCGTGCAGGCATTGCAGCCGATGCAGCTGAAAATTTCCGGATACAGTTGACCGACAATATTATCGCTTGCCTTAATCTCTTCGATATTAAAGGTGCGCTTGTTAATCGGGAAGGAATCAATCTTGCCAACGCACATGCCTTCCTCAACCTTCGTCTGGCAGGAAAGCACAACCTTCAGCTCCGTGCTGCCCTTCAGGCGATAAATTACTGCGCAGGCTCCGCAAAAGCCGCTGCGGCAGCCGCAGCCGCGCACCAGCTTAAAGCCTGCATATTCCATGGCATCCATAATGGTCAGGGTTGCCGGGACACTGTACTTTTTGCCCAGCAGGTAAACAGTTACCATTTCTTCCATATTTTTGCTCCTTATATTTTCTTCTCCAAAACGTATTTCAGAATCTCAAAGCTAAAATCCGCTATAAACGTAAAAGCTTCGTTACGAGCCGTCAATATATCGTGGATTGCTTCTGATAGAAACGATATATTTATGGTGACGCCCCCTTCCGCCTCGCTACGCTCGGCACCTTCCCCAAGGGGCAGGCAAGACTAATAGCTTTTTCGTTAAACTTCATTAGCACATTCTTGGTTCCCCCCTCGGGGGACAAGGTGAATTGCCCGAAGGGCAAGAGAGGGCGCCCTGGGGCGACTGTCGCGCTAGCGACTAAAGGGGGCATGCATAGCAATTTTAGCAAATAAGTGCTTGGAATCACAGGAACAAGGGTACGTAACTTTCTGTTACCATCTGACAAATTTTACCGAAGTTCCGTCTTGCTTCCGCACGAAATTTGCGTTATGCCCTAAGGCATAGAAAAATTGCTCCTGACAAAAACGATATATCATAGCGATGCATAACTTAATGACTGGCAAGAGTGCGTCAGATGCGAGTAAAAGCGACGACGGCGTACTGGAGGTACGTCGAGGAGCTTTTATAAAGCAGATGGCGTGCTATCGCCGGTCATACTAATATTCGTCCGGCATCTCATCCAGCTCGTCGCAGGTAAACACCGGCCCATCCTTGCACACATACTTCTTGCCGATATTACAGCGACCGCACTTGCCCACGCCGCACTTCATGCGCAGCTCCAGCGTCGTATAAACCTGCTTCTTCTCAAAGCCCATCTCAATCAACGCCGCCAGGCACAGCTTAATCATAATCGGCGGACCACACAGCAGCACCGTCTTATCCGGCGTAAACTTCAGGTCCTTCAGGAAATTAGGCACAAAGCCTACATTGCCCGTCCAGCCCTCCTGCGCACGGTCAATCGTCAGATGCACACGCGTATCCTTTTGCGACGGCCACACATTCGTCAGCTCGTCGTAACGCACAAAATCTTCCTTGCTGCGTGCGCCGTAAACAACATCAATGCTGCCGTAATCGTCACGCTTATCCAACATATAATTGATTACACTGCGCAGCGGTGCCAAACCGATACCGCCGGCGATAAAGAGCAGATCCTTGCCTTTCAATTTATCCTCAACAGGGAAATGATTGCCGTAAGGTCCGCGCACCGCAATCTGCTGACCGGGTTCAATATCAAAATGCAAAAAGTTCGTAATCGAACCGCAGCGTTTAATACTGAACTCCATATATTTTTCGTTCGTCGGAGAGGAGGTAATGGAAAAAATCGCCTCACCCTTACCGGGAACAGAAAGAATAGCGCATTGTCCCGGCAGATGTTCAAACAGCTTACCGCCGCCGATTTTCTCCACGCGGAAGGTTTTTACATCAGCCGTTTCCGTGCAGATGTCCGTCACCACGCCAATCTGCGGAATCAAGGTATCCTGACAATTACACATCCTGCTTCACCTCCGCTTTTTCCAAGGCCTTGGCAACCTTGACAATATTCAGCTGCACCGGACACTTTTGCAGGCAGCGTCCGCAACCGACGCAAGCATATTCGCCTTCGTTATTTTCAGGGAAATATACCAGCTTATGCATATAACGCTGGCGGAAGCGCTCCACCTTCGTCTTACGCGGGCTGCCATGCGCCATCAGCGTAAAATCCTTCGCCATGCAGCTGTCCCAGCAGCGATAGCGTTGCGTGCGCTCTTCCGTCTCCTGATAATCGCGGATATCATAGCAATGACATGTCGGGCACACATAGGTACAGGTACAGCAGGACAGGCAGCCTGCTGCCATCTGTTCCCAAATTTTACTGTGGAAGACCTTCAACTCATCCTTCGTCAGCTCGTCATTTACCTTGAAATCATGCAAGGGCAGTACACTCAAAATTTTCTGCGTCTGCTCCTTTTGTTCGCTGACTGCTTTTGCAGAAGCAGCTTCCGCCTCAGCCAGCACACCGCCCTCGACGAGCTTCGCTGTCAGCTCCTCGCCCTTGGCAGTCACAGCCTGCCAGCAAAGCTCCTCGCCTGCCAGCCAGGTCTGCACATCCGTCTCCGGAGCGCCTGCGTCAATGCCAAAGGCATGGCAGAAGCAGGTTTCTTCGGGAGCACTGCAGCCTAAACCGATGAGCACACATTGCTCGCGTCTTGTTTTATAATATGTATCAACAGGCGCTTTTAAAAACACCTTATCCAAAATCTTAAAACTGCGCGCATCGCAGGCACGCACGCCCATGACGATAGTCGTGCCGGCAGGCGGAATATTTTGCTCTAAAGCCAGCTCCTTACCGCTCGTCTTAAAGGTCAGCAGATTTTCTACCTGTGGGAAGAAAACGTCCTTGGCGCTGCGATTCGTCAGCGGCGCATCCAATGCAACCTCCGCATCCTCGTGGTAGGGAGCAAAGTCGGCATGACCGCTCTTGTTCTTGCAGGGCAGCAGCAGCGTACCGATATTTTGCAGGGCTGCATATAACTTTGGCAGCTTATCCTTTGCTATCTTATACATGCTGCTCCCTCCCTTCTACCGCACTGTTGACCTCGGGATCATTCTGCTTAAAGCTTACCTGAGGTGCAGGTGTTTCGCTGTCTGCACCGGCCTGATACTGGCCGAAGAAGCTGTTGATATCCTTCATAAACTTCATGTTCAGCAGCTCCAGATGAATTCCCTGCGGACAAACGCGCGCACATTCACCGCAGCCTGTGCAACGTCCCGCAACGTGGAAAGCACGGATGATATGATACATCTGCTCTTCAACCTCGTCGGCATACGCCTTGCCTGCTACTGGAGTATCGGGCTTATCAAAAATGCATTGCTCACAGCTGCACGCCGGGCAGATATCACGGCAGGCATTGCAGCGGATGCACTTGGACAGCTCGCTTTGCCAGAATGCAAAACGCTCTTCGGCGCTCATCGCTTCAATCTCCTTGACCTTGGCGAATTTATCACCTGTAAACTGCGGTACAGGCAGCGGCTCAGCCAGCTCCTCGTCTGCAATTTTATAAGCAGCGCCCTTGCACATCAGGCATTTGTTCAACAGCACGTCAGCCTTTGCCAAACGCTTTTCACCGTAAGCAGTGTTGACAACAACCTCTTCACCGTCCACGCTCACGCTGATGATGCCCTTTGTGCCGGCAGCCTTAATCTTTTTGATATCCAGCATACCGCTGCAGGGTGTACCGATGGCGTAAACAAGCTCACGCTTAATACGGTTATCCTTAAGCAGCTGGTTTACTCCGTATGTATCACAAGGCTTTAAGAAAACTGCTGTCTTCTTGCCTGCATGGCTTGTTTCGATTAAATATTTGCAGAGATTGGCAGGGCAGAACTCGTTATAGACAAGCTTGTCACATTCGTCCGCACTGCTTACGGCTGCAGGTGTGTTATCGTAAAAGAATTCGCCTGCCTGCCAGGCCAGCACACGTTCTACTGTGCCCTCTGCCAACAGCTCAGCTGCACGCTTCTGCAGCAGCTTTTCTATTTTTTGCATCGCAAATCCCTCAACTTTACATTCTCACCCAATGCCGCAATATGCTCGGCAAAATCGTTCATCACCTGTGCAAAGCGTGCGCCCTCGGCCGCACTAACCCATTCCACACGGAAGCGTTCACCGGCCACACCCAGATAATCAAGCATACTCAGCAGCAGCGTCATACGACGACGTGCATAATAGTTGCCGGTAGAATAATGGCAGTCACCGGGGTGGCAGCCGCACATGATGACACCGTCAGCGCCACGCTGAAAAGCGCGCAGAATAAAGAGCGGATTCACTCTGCAGGAGCAGGGAACCTTGATGATTTTGATATTAGCGGGATAATGCTTGCGGGCCGTTCCGGCGCCGTCAGCACCGGCGTAGCTGCACCAGTTGCAGCAGAAGGCCACAATTTTCGGTTCAAAATTTTTCTTCTCTAGCATAATGCATCCACCTCTGCCAGAATTTGTTGATTAGTAAAGCCCTGCAAATCCATAGCACCGCAGGGGCAGGCTACCGTGCAGGCACCGCAGCCCTGGCAAAGCGCATTGTTTACCACAGCAACGGTGCGTGTTTCGCGCACGCCCAGCTTAGTGATAACCTGCTTGCTCTCGCCGGTAATCGCACCATAGGGGCAGACATGCGTGCAAGCCAGACAGCCGCTGCAAATGCTTGTATCGCACTGCGCAGTGCAGGGGTTCGTCAGCAGCTTATCCTTCGCCAACAGGCCGACCACCTTAACAGCCGCTGCACCGGCCTGTGAAACAGTTTCCGGAATATCCTTCGGTCCCTGGCACATGCCGCTGAGGAAAATGCCTGCCGTCGGACTTTCAACCGGACGCAGCTTCGGATGCTCCTCTACGTAAAAGTCATCGTTATCAATGCTGGCAGTCAGCATCGTCGCCAGCTTGCGCGCATCGGGAGAAGGCTGTACAGCTGTTGCCAGCACTACTAAATCAGGATTCAGCATCAGGTGACGGCCGCTGTTCAAATCGCTGGCGAAAACGGTCAGCTTACCATCGCCGTCGACAACAACCTTGCCCACCTGACCACGTACATAATGCACGCCGTATTCCTCTACAGCACGGCGCTGGAACTCGTCAAAGCCCTTACCCGGAGTACGTACATCTATATAAAATACAGTTACATCCACATCAGGGTATTTTTCGCGGATATACATCGCATGCTTGGCATTATACATGCAGCAGATTTTACTGCAATAGCTCTTGCCGCGACCGCTCACATCACGCGAGCCTACGCAGGAAACGATAATAACCTTCTTCGGCTCCTTACCGGTAGACGGACAAACGAGATGTCCTTCGGTAGGACCTGCTGCGTTCGTCAGACGCTCCAGCTCAAGCGAGGTGATAACGTCCTTGCTGGCCCCATAGCCGTATTCGCCGAACTTGTCGAGAGGCATCGTTTTAAAGCCTGTTGCCAGTACAATCGCGCCGTATTTTTCCGTAATCAGCTCATCAGTCTGCGTATAATCAATTGCTCCTGCCGGACAGAGCTTGGAGCAGATACCGCACTTGCCTGTTTTGAACTTGATGCAGGCCCCACGGTCGATAACAGGCACCTTAGGAATGGCCTGCGCAAAGGGAATATAGATTGCGCCGCGATTCTTCAGTCCCATATCGAATTCACTCGGAGTTTTGCGGGACGGACATTTTTCGGTACAGATGCCGCAGCCGCTGCACATATCAGCCTTCACGCTGCGTGCTTTTTTGCGGATTGTCACATCGAAATTACCCACGAAACCGCTTACGCTTTCTACCTCGCTATAGGTATAGAGCGTAATATTTTCATGGTTTGCTGCATCCACCATCTTCGGTGTCAGGATGCAGGCAGAGCAGTCGAGTGTTGGGAAGGTTTTGTCGAGCTGCGCCATACGGCCGCCGATTGTCGGCTCCTTCTCCACAATATCAACCTTATAGCCTGCTTCCGCAATATCCAGCGCCGTCTGAATACCGGCAATACCGCCGCCGATAACCAATGCGCGCTTCACTACCTGGCTTTCGCCGGGCTTCAGCGCTCCGTTGAAGCGCACCTTGGCAATTGCTGCCTTGGCTAATTTAATCGCCTTCGCTGTCGCTTCGGCCTTATCCTTCAGCACCCAGGAGCATTGCTCACGAATGTTGGCAATCTCTACCATATAAGGATTTATGCCAACGCCCTCCGCACATTTGCGGAAGGTTGCCTCGTGCATACGCGGCGAGCAGCTGCAAACAACAAGTCTGTCCAGCTTATAATCAGCAACAGCCTTGCGAATCAGCTCCTGCCCCTGCTCGGAGCACATATATTTATAATCGATGGCATAGGCAACGTCCGGAATCCGGCGCACTGCCTCTACCACCTGGGCAACATCTACCGTGCCGGCGATGTTGCTGCCACACCAACAAACAAAAACACCAATCTTTTGCACGTAGCTTCCCCCTATTTATTGTATTTTCTAAAGGCTGCAACCAAAAGCTGCTGCGGCATATCGCTAGGATAATGCTCCACACTTTCGGCAGGCAGCTTGTTTTTGCCCTGCTGACGAATCTGCAGCAGGCGCAACGCCTCCATAACGCGCGCCGGACTCACGCCGCGTGGGCAGCGCTCCTCGCAAGCCATGCAGGACAGACATTGCCACGGTGCATCAGCCTCCAACAGCTCGGACGCATGACCGCTGTTTAAGTCCCACACTACGCGGTGGGGCAGCAAATCCATTTTAGACGCAGCTTCACAGTTCGCACTGCAGCGGCCGCATTGCATGCAGCGACGCACGTCGGTAGCAGCAAGGCGCAGAATATCCTCTGTCAATTGCTTTTCATCAACAGCCATTATTCTGCACCTCCTTCGCTCTCCGCAACACCAAGCGCTTCAGCAAGAAGCTCCGTAAAGTAGCGTGTCGGCAGGCTGCCTGCGGCACCATTGGCCGTCAGGTTATACGCGCACAGCGGGCAGGCAGTGACCAGCTCCTGCGCACCACAGCTTGCAGCATTATTTTTAATTTCGCTGACAAGCTGCTCGCACTGCGCCTTATCCTTCAGCGCCAGATAACCGCCGCAGCATTCATTGCGCATGCTGTAAATAACAGGCTCTGCACCAAGCGCTTTAATAAATGCTTCCATAACAGTTGGACTCTCTACGTCATCAAGGGCCAAAACTGCTCCCGGTCTAAGCAACAAACAACCATAATAAGCGCCAACCCTGCGTTCCTTCAAAGGATGGCTCACCAGCTGTGCCAGCTTTTCCCAACCGATTTCATCACGCAAAACCTCCAGGTAATGCAAAACCCGTGTTTCACCGGCATAAGGCTCTTCAAGTTGCAGATAATTATTCACCTTTTGGCGAATCTCCGCATTTGTTGCCATATCGTGATTCACACGTTTGATGACATGGTAGCACGCACTGCACAGCGTCACCAGAACGCCGCCGTTTTCACGCGCCGCCACAAGCGCACGCACCGCACTCAGACGCTCGGCAATAGCATCAGGCGCCATAGGGTAAACCGCGCCGCAGCACTGCCATTCCGGCAGTTCCACCAGCGGAAAGCCCAGCACCTCAGCACAGCGTCGTGCTGCCATATCCAGCTGCTTCGCCTTCGTCGACAGCGTACAGCCAGGATAATAATTATAAATCATCGTCTTTCCCTCCTTCGCAAAGGACATAAAACAACCTTGACCAAAAAATTGCTTTATTACGTATCTATTCTACATTAATTCTGAAAATACTGCTAGTAGCAAAGAAAAATTTTCTTGGTTGTCGCCAGACAATACGTCTCGGCAACGCACGTTAAGAGTATACGCTTGTAAAAGCGTAATTTATCCACAACAAAAAAGCACCGCCTGCGCTGCAAAATGCAGTACAAACGATGCTTTATTGATAAAATTATTTAGCTTCGCTGTTATACAGCTCAAGCTGCTTTTGCAAATATTCCCTATACGCCGCACGTACACTGTCTGGGCCATTGATAATTACATCGCCGCCAAAACCTGCCACCCAGCCCAAAAAGCCCGCGTCAGACTGCACTTCAACGCTCGTAGAAAAATATTCCTTATCATCCGGGCAGTCGTACATGTTAATCCTATTACCAAACCTTGCCAGAATATCAAGGCGACATTTCTGCTTGCAATGCAGACTAACTCGCTGCGTCGCACCATAACGCATATTAATATGCTCGCGCAGATAATCGCAGATATTTTTGCAAGAATCCTTAAGCATTTTGTAATCCGTGCTATCCGTCAGCTTATTCGCTGCTTTTCCCTGCACCCGCACATTTACCATACGCGACAGGCGGTAGTGACTGAAATTTTTGTATTCCCCCGTGCAGCCAATGACATAATAATCATCATTCATTGGCACAAAATAATACGGACTCACAAAATATTCCATTCCCTCATGGCTCAAATCCTTCTGCTGGGGATTGGGCACAAACTTATAGTTATATTGGAAGCTAATCTGCTTTTTATCCCTAATCGCCTCCATAATCTTATCAAAGTTATACTTCGTCTTACTTAGAGCCACATTCAGACTTGCATCACAAATAACAGCCTCCCTCAGGAACTTCCTGTCGGAAGGTGTACCCAACTGAAAAATCTTATTCACGAGCTTTTTCGCATCCTCCGTTGTCAAAAAGCGGGCTGAAGCAACTGCGTCTGCCAACATCTTGAGCTGGTCACACCCGAACGGCTTATTCTCATAATTTAGATACTTGCCATCGTTATGGTTTTCACAGGCTTCCAACTTGTAACCGCACGCTTCAATAGTCTGCAAATCGCGCATAATTGACTTGCGGTCCGGCTCACGATCACACACACCGTCATCCAACAGCTTCGCAATAATCTGCGTAATATTCAGCGGATGCTGCTCATCCGTATTCTGCATATATTCAAACACGCGCAACAAGCGGCATTTGTTAAGATATTTTGCGTTCTGCTCTGCCATGCTATCAACCTCACTTCCAAGGAAACGCTTTGCGTATATATTCTCTATTTTTCATGATATACGCAATAGCAAAGAAAATCAATACTGTCTGTACCTGATTTCCGCCTGCTCTGAATGAATTATCGCCACATACTCGCGTGGATTCACAAACCTGATAATCTCCTCCACTTCCTCTTTTGACGCGTGCCCGCTCGTATGCAGCTGCACAGTATTGCAAGCAGCACACGCATCAGCCAGCTCCGCATTATAATACTCTGTCTCCTTGTCCTTAATATAGCCTGACCATTGGGAGTAAATCACAAGCGGCTGCAGGTCATTATATTTCTCAACCAACCTTTGCAGCTTCTCCGCAGCCTGTGTTCCGCTCAGAAAAATCAGCGCGCCACGTTCACGCAGCTTTTTTTCCTGTAACTTGTAGGCCAATTTATCCTGTAACGCTTCCTTGTCCAGCAGCATGCTATACATTCCCGACAATCTGAACTCCCTGTCCTGTTTACAATTATTCAGATATGCATACAAATCCAGCTTATATTGATAATAACTCTGCACCTGCTTCAACATATACCCGCTTGCCAGCACAACCTTATGCGCAGCTCGTGCGGCACGATAAAAATTGCGCAGACGGATAAAATTCGTCGACGAACAGATGCAAAAGACTAGCTTATGCTCTCGCATCAACGCACAAGCCTGCGTAAGAAGTTCATCTTCAGTCAGCAGCTCGCCCTCCTCGCGCGTCATATTTGTGCCTTCGGCAATCAGAATATCTACAGGCTTATAACGCAGCTCCAAGCCCAAGACATAATGCAGCAGCAGCTTTTTAAGCTTCTCGCCCCTAAAGCCATGCGTGCGGAAATCGCCCATATGCAAAATACGCTTATCCGGCGTTTCAATCAGAAACATCATCGCCGCCTCTGCCGAATGGTCGATGGTGTAAGGCGTGACTTTAATATCGCCAACCTGCACAACCAGCTGAGGCCAGAGCACATGATTACGCGTTTTGTCTTCCAAAATTTCAATCTGCGTCTTGTACTGCGCATCGTGCTTCGCCAAAGCGTTGTAAATATTGAGCAGCGCATAGCGGCACATCTGGCTCATGTACAATGGAATCCCCGGCAGAATTTTATCGAAGCGCCCAATGTGGTCACCATGATAATGCGTGAAGAATACTGCGTCGTATTGTTGCTCGCCAGAAGTCAGGCCTTCGACCTCCAGCGCTTCTTTATGCTTGCTGCCAGGCAGATTCTCGCCAAAATCAATGCAAATCTTCGTTGTATCCGTGCTAATTAAAGTTACGCAGCCGCCAATCTGGTCGGCATGAAGAAATTCTATGTTGGTAGACATCTTATCGCTCCCTATTATTTATCTCAAACTATCATTGTATCTTAGCAGCTAAACCAATAATCTCTCATCTTCTGCAAAAATTCTTCTGTCAATGGATAACCTGCACTCTCGCCTATAACAGCATCTATGCCACAATATGGACACAGTGCAGTTGAGCCAAAATCAACCCATTCTAACTCTTTAGTGTCAAAAACTTTAAGGCAATGAAAACATCCACATCTTTTATCATGTTCAAGCAGTCTTCTGTTAAACATAGAATATTCATGCGCTGTGATATAATCAGGCTCACATTTTTGTTCTGTATTATCATTTTTAGGAAAATTTATCTTTTGCATTTTAGCTCCATCCTTCCTAACAAAAAACATTTTAGTAGTTACATCAACTATGCTGTTTTCAAAGAACTTTGTAAGGATAGTATACGATAAGCGATATGGCAAAAATGGTATAGCTGATGCTTGTTTTTTGGGTAAAGAAAAGCTGCGGCACAAGCCGCAGCGAGTGGATAGTAAATCAACTATTAGATTTTAACGGAAGATTTTTTGAAATCTCTTGTGGCAAGTCAGCATTTTCTAAATAAATGTATCCTAATTCCAACTTATCCTTTCCGTCTAACGATAAGTTTATACCATCATAATCATGATTATACACAAAATTTTTATTAGCATTTTTACTGTTAGGCATAGCAATTATAGCAAATAATTTCAATGACTTTGGTACGTCTCCACCAAACCCAAAAAAACTCCACCATTTTTCGCCACTTTTTTTACTACGTAACAATTCGCGTATAAAAGTAGCATACGCAATTGCTTGACAAATTGCTTTTTCTGGCGGCTCATTTTTTTCATACTTATCTTTTAATTCAATAATCGCTAAATGCGGATTTCCATGCCCTATACGTGCAAGAATATCAATTCCACCACCTTTTTCAGCAGAATATTCAATAATGCCATCTTTAGCGTTACTTGCTTTTAACGGTGTAGGCATTTGGAAAAATAACGATTTTTTCAGCATCGTTACAGGCTGAATATTACATATAATTTTTCCATCAGAACTTTTTTTGCTAAAATTCTTCAGCAACTCACTTTCTAATTCATGCTCTTTATTCTTAGTAAGTTTTGCATTATTATTTTTAATATTTTCTTCTAGCTTAGCATATATTGTTCTAAATGTACTCGCTTCATTCCAGTTAATCTTTCCCTCTAATTCATCTTCATCGACTCTACCATCTTTATTAATTGCCGAAATGATATCATTGTTCTTTATGGCTTCAATTTCAACAGTTTCTTTATTTACTTTAAGACAAGCAATATTATGCCCGTGATATCTCAAATCAAAATTCACAACATTTTTCGTTACTTCAGTAGCTTTAGACACTGACATATGTAAAGTAAACTGCGATGGAACATTAAATTTTTTTCTTGCATTTTTTATTTTCTCAGACTTATTTGATAAAATAGTATCTATATATCCAGCATATCGACTATTCCATTCCTGATCATTTGCCAATAATTCCTTTACCTTCTTAATAGTATCTTCATATTTTTCCATCACCAAAACCTCCAATCACAACTAAGATACTTACATATTCTCCACCATCGCCTAAAACCCCTGCCACCATTCCACTTTTATTAATTTAACAAGCTTCATCTCTTTTACTAAATCCTACAAATTTAATACACTTCTTATCGAAAAACAAATTAACCGTATCAACAGGTCCATTACGATGCTTGGCGATAATCAGCTCTGTATGCTTGTTCTCCGTATCTGGTTTATAATAATCCTCCCGATAAAGAAAAGTAACAATGTCTGCATCCTGCTCCAAGTCAATAAGCATTGCACCCAATACAGCCTGCTCTGCTTCTATATTTTGCGGAGGTACTCTTTTCTCAAGAATAAATCCCACACTCCCCATCTCCCACACTTCTCACATCATCTTTATCCTTATAAATCTTATCATTAACCAAAAATCCGCCTTTTGGCAGCATAAACTCCCGCGCCAAAAATTCCACTACCTTTGCAGAATTTAACAACCTCTTAGAGCCATAAATCACAAACTTCTTCTGCTGCACTTCGTAAAGTATTCTGCCACGCGAAAAATAGTCAAACTCGCAACCTGTAAACTCAGGATATTTTTTTAATACATCTTCATCCCAAATATCCATGTGAAAGACATTATAATCTATCTGCAAATCATCTGTATTGCTCTGCTCATCATAATCCTGCCCCATCTCCACCACAGCATACTTTGCATCAAGCAATGGAGCTTTATAGATGATAAACTTACCCTTGCCTACGTGCCAATAAATCCCTATAAACGAATCAAGCAAATCTAGCGGAATAAGTTGCTTCAATGTTACAGGTTGTAAATCTTCTACCGTTCCTTCTACACGTCCTAAACCTTTAATCAGCATTGCGCGACCTCCTTGAGCTATTTTCTGCAATAAATTTTTATAGCTTCATTTTAGCGCAACAGCTGTGGCAAAAATGGTGCGATGTAACGTGTATAATGTTTGCTTATTTTCGGTAAACAAAACGCAATCCGCAAAATAACAAAAGCCAGACGCAGGATGACTTGCCCATCCCACGTCCAGCAGTTATAATAAAGTCCTCTGCAAAACAGCTTCTGTATATCATGTAAACCAAAAATTAGCTATTTACGCTTAACGTAACTACGAATAACGATTATCGTGTTTAGTCGCTTGGTGTTTGGCAGTATAATAATATGCATCTAGCATATTTATTATATCATCAAGCAAGTTGCGATTTTTATCCTAGCTCTGCACTTTTAACGACCAATAATCATAGCATAGGTATCTTAACCTCTCCGCCAAGGCAGCTTAATATAGCCAAAATTTCTTTGTTTCCCATAATTTAGGAAGAAATATGGTTGCAATCTATAAATCAAAAGCTGTTTGCAGTTAGCTTTACTATCAATATTTAATTGCTTGCAGACATAAACAAATTACGCCTACGTATAAACAAGTTTATTTATTTTGCAGCTTCTCCAGATGTGTGTAAATATAATCAAGATCAGCAGTAACAGGGAAAGCAGGCACAGCCTTGTTATCTATCCTGCTTGTGAGCGCAGCTGCTTCAATCGCATCACTCAACTCACTCGTCAGCTCTAAAAGACGGTCATATTCAGTTTTAGCAGCCTGTACCGCTTCAAGTATAGGCGTTTTAACATGCGTTACTGTATATTCTGCTATCAGCTTCTCATTATTACGGCTAAAGGCAAGCTTTTGAACCTCGTCCTTTTCCGTTTCGCCCATATTTGCAATACAATCGTATAATGTAAGCGTCCTACGCAAATCATTAGCATAAATAACTGCTGCATCATAACTGTAAGCATTAGCACCAATCTTTAAACTAAGCTTAGTTTTAGCAATCGCTTCCGCCAAAAGTCTGCGGCAATCTGCCAAATAATTATAAACAGCAATCAGTTTTGGCAATGCATAACCTTTGGTATTATATGATTTTAATACCTTTACTTCATCCTTATAGATTTGCTGCTCCGTAGGAAAAAGGTAGTTTAATTCGCTACGTTTATAAACTTCCTTATTCACTAGAAACTTATTGGGATTAGCAGCTGCTGTTGTTTTAGTGTTAACAGGTGTTTTTATAATCTCCAAGTCATCACCAACAATATCAGTCATAAGTTTGCCAATCTGTTTTTGATATTGAAATGCCTTTTTTAAGTTCATGTTTTGCACCCTCTCTTATCTCATACATATAAAACTTCTACCAACAACTCAGTATTTGTCTTACTTCTTGCATTCATTATAACAAGCAGGCTAGGGCAAAAATAGTAGTTCACTAAATATGTTTTGTGCTATTTAGTTTTCAAAGAACCTTGTGAAAATAGTATACGATAACATGTAGGGCAAAAATGCCATAGCTAAAATTAATTTTTGGTGAAAAAAAGCTGCGGCCTAAGCCGCAGCTTTGAAGTTCATACTTGCTTTTATTCATGCCTGATATTCGTTTAAATCAAGCATTTTATCAACATACAATCCATATCCGACATTAGACGCATTAGCAATCAAAATTTTAAACTCGTAATTATTACAATCTATTTTAGATAACACATCTCCAAGTTTCGCTTTATCAGGGTCATGGTTCGCAAAAATCAAAGCTACTTCAGGCTCATCGAAATTTATTTTTACATCATATTGCTTCTCTTGTAGCCCATCAACCAAACCTAACTTACATTTTTGCTTAAATACTTTTTCCCAGTCCATATATATCGCTTGACGCTCACCTAACGGTTTAGCAAAAAAGTTCCTAAAATCTTCAAGATGTTTTTCTATACCAGCAGCCCCCTCCAAAGCATTGTCTCCATATTTCAGTTCCATCAGCACAACAGAACATTTCCTATTATTTTTACGAATCCAAGACTTTGATTCCCATTTTAATGCCACAATGTCAAAACGTGATTTGTTTCTATCGTTATCATCTGTATATTCAATATCAAGTATATAATAGTCTGTCGATTTGGAAATATCTCCTTGGTTATTGTTTTCTCTCGCTAATAACTGCTGAAATTCCCTTTCGTACTTAGGATGCTTATGAAACCACATATCCATCGCTTGTTTATAATACGGAATATCCTTGACAGCTTGCTCTATTGTAGGGTTACAAATTACTGTAATCCCAGTATTTCCCCAAGCCTCTGTATCGCAATAATTTGAATCGAAACAAATTTCATACGTTCCGCTCCCCTTTTCTGTAATTCTAAAAAGGCTGCCACCACGATAATAAATATTGATGCATTTCCCACGTAACTCTAAATCCAAAGTATCATCTGCCAAAACTCTTTCTAACAATGAACTTAATTTACCAGTTTTTAAATCATCTAAAAAATCTTGAGAAATCGCTCTTGCCATCGTCAAAACCTCCAATCACAACTAAGATACTTATATATTCTCCACCATCAACTGAAACTGCTGCACTCCCTCTCCAGCACGCCTGCACGTGAACAGTTTATTTTTGCTTCTTGCATCCATTATAACAAACAGGCTAGGAGCAAAATAGCAGCTCACTAAATATTTTTTGTGCTATTTAGCTTTCAAAGAACCTTATGATAATAGTATACGATAACAGGCAGGGCAAAAACGCCACAGCACGCAACCGACAGTAAAACTTCGGTGAAAATAGCATCGCGATGTTGTTTTCACCGAAGTTTTGTTATATAATGAGCTTACAACAATGTTAAACTACTATCGTTCTATATATTTCTAAAGGAGGTTCTGTCATGTATATCAAACGCTATGTTGAGCAAACCATCCTCGATGCAGCAGCATCTTTCCCCTGCATAGTAATCTATGGCCCTCGCCAGGTCGGCAAATCAACAACAATTAATATGCTATTCGGTGATAAAATTCCTATGGTCACTCTTGATGACGCAGATGATCGCGCCCTAGCTATTAATAATCCACGCTTGTTTCTCGAACAATATGGCTGGCCCGTAATTATTGATGAAATTCAAAAAGCACCTAATCTGCTGGATGAAATAAAAATAAAAATAGATGAGCAGCGTTTGGTCTGGCTGCGTAACAACGAAAAAAGACAAATTATGTATATTTTGACTGGCTCTAACCGTTTTGAGCTACAAGAAGGTATCAGCGATTCCCTTGCAGGCAGATGTGGAGTAATCGAAATGCTTTCTCTTTCCCAAGCAGAAAAATATGCATATCCTAATAACTTGTTTTCTGTTGATATCCAAAAATTAATAGCATTAGAACGCAGCAAAAAAATTTCTTATAGAACCAGGCGAGAAATTTATCAAGACATTTTCAATGGCGGCATGCCAGATATTTTTACCGGCATCTCTAAACGAGATATTTATTTTAAAGCATATGTCGATACATATATCGAAAAAGATGTCCGTAAGCTTATTGCTGCTTCCAGTGAAATGCAGTTCAGAAACTTTATTTCTATTGTCGCTTTAAGAACTGCGCAAGAGCTGCATTATGACGAAATTGCCCGCAATGTCGGCATAGACGTAAGAACATGCAAAAAATGGATTTCCATTTTAGAAACCTCTGGTATTATTTACCTGCTACAACCATATATGGCTAACATTTCTAACCGCATTATTAAAGCACCTAAAATGTATTTTTTGGATACTGGCCTTTGTGCTTATCTCTGCAAATGGCCTGATGCGGAAATGTTGGAGAAATGCGCTATGAGCGGTGCATTTTACGAAACATATATTGTCAGCGAACTCGTAAAAAACTTTTACGCTCATGGTAAAACACCTAAGGATTTCCTGTTCTATTATCGGGATACTGACCAAAAAGAAATTGATTTATTATATGTTGATGGTTCTAATATCTGTCCTATTGAAATAAAGCAGGGCATAGCACCAAAAAAAGCAACAAAAAACTTTAGCGTTCTTGATAAGTATCATCTTAACATTACTACTGGCTTAGTTATTGATTCTTGCGATAAGATAAGACCTATCAATGAGCAAACCTACTATATCCCTGTGTATCTGATTTAAGCGCAAAAGCTTCGGTGAAAATAGCATCGCGATGTTGTTTTCACCGAAGTTTTTATATTTATGTCCCTCTTCTCTGTCACCGATAAGCCAATTAACTTTACAAGCAAAAAAGAGCTGCTACGAAAGCTCGTAACAGCTCCAAGAAACAAATATTAATCCTGCCAATAGTCCAACTTTTGAGTCAGACCAATCTTGCTGGCCTTAAACTCAGGATTCTTACCGGCATCGCGCTGCTCGGTGTAATCATCCAGCGCACGCAGAGCAGGACCGCCCAGAATGCAGATAACAGGCAAGTTGATAATTGCCATGAAGCCCATGGTAACATCTGCCAAATCCCACATTGTACCCATGCTGGAGCCGGCACCGATGAAAATCAGTACGCAAGCCAGAATGCGGTAGCACAGAGTAAAGGTTTTGCCCGGAACATGCTTCAGAACATAAGCAAAAGCATTATCTACATAATACAGGTTGCCCAGCAGAGTAGTGAAGGCAAACAGTACCATAGATACAGTGATAAACAGCTTAGCATAATCGCCCATGCTTGCTGCCAGAGCTGCCTGTACATAAGGCGCACCAGCAAGCTCCTTAGTCGGCTCGATGCCGGAGCTCAGGCACATAAAAGCGGTAGCGGTGCAAATCAGCAGAGTATCAATAAATACGGACAGCATCTGAACCAGGCCTTGCTTAACCGGGTGAGAAACGTCAGCTGCAGCAGCAGCGTTCGGCGCAGAACCAACACCTGCTTCGTTGCTGTACAGACCGCGTTTGATACCGAACATCATGCAGCTGCCGGCAAAGCCACCGAAAATTGCAGTGAAGTCAAATGCTTCAGCAAAAATTCTGCCTACAACGCCGGGAACCAGACTGATATGCATAATAGTAAGGATAAATGCTACAGAAATGTAGATAACGCCCATCAAAGGAACCAGAGTAGAGGTTGCTTTGATAACGCGCTTGCCACCGCCCAGCAGGCAATAGCCTACGAGCACTGCTTCTACTGCGCCGATAATCCAAGGAGTAGTATCCGGATTATAGAAGCTCAAAGCAGCAAAGGTGGATTGCAGATTGTAGGAGCACAGCATGTTAAAGCCACAGCCATATGTTACAATCAAAGCCACAGCAAAGAGCACTGCCAGACCGCGGCTGCCCAAAGCAGCTTCGATGTAATATGCAGGGCCGCCGTAGCTGCCGTGCGGACCACGTTTTTTGTAAATCTGTGCCAGGGTGCTTTCAATAAAAGCAGAAGCGCCGCCAACAACAGCAATAACCCACATCCAGAACACAGCACCATAACCGCCGAGGCAGATAGCTGTGGAAATGCCGATAATATTACCGGTACCTACACGGGACGCAGTAGATACCATCAAAGCCTGGAAGGATGATACCGCACCGGATTCAACAGGCTTCTCCAAAATAACACGAATAGTTTCCTTAAACATGCGTACCTGCACCAGACGCGTACGCAAAGTGTAGTACAGGCCTACACCGATGAGCATGATAATCAGCAAATAACTATACATAAAATTGCTGATTGCTCCAATGATTTCTCCGAACATAAATGTTGCTCCCCCTTTTTTAGTTTGTTTGTTAATTATAACATATTTATTTGCTTTTCCAAAATTCAGAAAGGACGACAGCTAACAAAGCTAACACTTTTGCACAATATAATAAATCAATTAAGTTATTTTGATAACCTCGCATTCTGCTGCTCTAGTTTAAGCCTTGCAAGCATTCCTTAAGACTCGCATAGCACGGATGCTCCAAATCAAAGGCTCCTGCCAGAGCCGCCTCACCCAAGCGCATGCCCACATACCTTTCTGTTCCTGCCAGATAGGTGTACAGTAAATGCCTGCTATAATTCACTAATCTGTTTTCTCGCCCACGGCAGCAATTTACTGACTGCAAATACTCCGCACTCATATTATACAGATTATAATAATCACTGCACTCCGAGCTTTCCAGCCGCAGCGACTGCAGCAGCATATCCTCAAGATAACCCTTTTGCCAACGTTTAGTAGCTTTTTTGCCGGGAAAGAAAAAGTGCGTGCAATACTCCACTCCTCTAAAGAAAGTATTGTCACGCACTGCAAAAAATTTCTGCATTCGGCGTTCGCGCTCATCAGCCGCGTCGGCAAAGAATACTGCCTTCTGCACTATTTCTCTGCCTTCCAGCTGTATAAGGCGTTTAGTCAGCAAGTCTAACTTATCGATACTCTGATAATTTACAATCTGCATGTTAGGCAAGCTGATACCCTGCTTAAATAAATGCCGAAGATAGGCGTGCATAAACTGCGCCATCTCCACTCTTTCACACAGCAATAAAACCTCTCCGGTAATAATGCTTTGCTTACTCAAAATTATTTCTCCTTTTGCTGCAGCATCTGTTCAGCAGCCTGTACAACCTGCTCTACCGTCAGACGTGTCATACATTGCATATCATCACACTTATGCTTCATGCCACCTGCACAACCAGGGCAGGGTGGCAACGCTGTCACAATAGTTGCATCCTTGGTATAAGGGCCGTACAGCTTCGGACTGGACGGACCGTACATCGCTACGATAGGCACCTTCTGGCTGATTGCTACGTGCATCGGGCCGCTGTCGTTGGTGATAATCAGGCTGCAGCGACGCATTGCCGCCGCCAGCTCGCCAATACGGAAGCTGCCAGTTGCTACCACAGGTGTCGTCTTCATAAAGCTGACTGCCTCCTGCACCATTTCTTCGTCCATCGTACCGCCGAAGAATACAGGCTTATAGCCCTTTTCCGCAAGAATATCTGCTACCTTGGCAAAGCGCTCCGGCGCCCAGCGCTTGGTAACAACAGCACTGCCGATGTTAAAGCCCACCAGCTTATCCGAAGCGAACACACCGTGCTCGCGCCAGAATTCATCCGCATGCTGCTGATATTCCTCGCTCGGAAAAATTTCCAGACCGTTATGCTCCAGCTTTTGTACGCCAAGCTGCGTCAGCACATCAAGATACATATCAGCCGCATGAATTTTGCGGTTGAGCGGTGTAAACACATCCCAAAGCGGTTTGAACAAAGTGTGTGTTGTACCGCAACGCAATTTCACTTTGGTAAAAGCATCAATAAAGCTGCAACGCTCATTAGGATGCAGGTTAATCAGCACATCAAAATCCATCTTGCTCAAACGACGGGCGCAGGCCATCAGCGCCAGCAGGCTGTTATCCTTGCCCTTTTTATCAATCGTAATAACCTCATCCAGATACGGATTGTGCAGCACTACATCCTTCAGCTTTTCATCTGCCAGAAAGGTAATGTGCGCATCCGGTGCTGCCTTACGCAGCGCATGGATGAAAGGCGTGGTCAGCGTCAGGTCTCCCAGATGCATCAAAAATGTTACCAATATTTTTTTGCCATTTAATTCTACAGCTTGTGCCATCAGCCCTCTGCCACCTTTTCCTGATAAATTTTATATACCATATCCGGCGTTATATCATGCATACAATGCCAGTTATCGCACTTTTTCTTCAAGCAGCCTGCACACTTTGCCGGCGAAAGCAATACCGTAGAATTTTTGCTGCCGTATGGTCCGGTGCGGTCAGCCTTCGTCGGTCCGTACATTGCTATAAGCGGTTTTTTCAAAGCCGCCGCAAAATGCAGCGGTCCGGTATCCGCACTGATATAGAAGCTGCAGCCCTTAATCAGCGCTGCCAGCTCACGCAGGCTTGTCTGTCCCGTCAAATCGATAACCAGTGAGCTCGCTGTGCCTTCGGCAATCTTCTGCCCCTTGACAGCATCATCAGGTCCGCCTGCCAGCACTACAGCAGTACCGTCAGCCGTAAGCTTTTTCGCCAGCTCGATATAATGCTCGACCGGCCATTCCTTCGTCCACCAACGTGCACCGGGAACAATAACAACGTAATCGCCGCCCTGCCAGCCGGCCTCCTGCAGTTTATGCTGCACAGAAGCGGTTTCCGTGCTTAAATCCGGCATTGGGAATTCCACATCATCCAACGAATCAACCTTGGCACCAAGATAACGTGCCACGTCAAGATAGCGCTCAATAACATGGTCCTTACTATGACTGCCGCCAATCGCCTTGCTCACAAGGCCGCTGCCCTCGCGCATTTCGCAATAGCCGATGCGGTTATCACAGCCGCTGATAGCAGCCAACACAGCACTTTTGAAAAGGCCCTGCATATCTATCACCAGGTCAAAATGCTTGCTATGCAGCAGTGCGCGCATTTCGCGAAAATATTTCAGCTTATCACTGAAGCCCAGCTTATTAAATTTTACCTTATCAAAATAAAGCACCTCATCAATCACCGGAGGATCCGGTACAAAGCCGGCAAACTGCGGATGTACCAGCCAGGTGATTTTCGCCTTGGGATAACGCTTGCGCAGCGCTGCCGCAAAGGGCAAAGTGTGCAGGATATCACCTAAAGAACTCATTTTGATTAACAGGATATTCCGATACTCCATTATCATCTCTCGCTTACAATATTTTTTACGAAATCCAGCAGATTGCCGCCTGTGTAAAGATAGCCTTTGACACCAGCAGCCTCCGCTGCTTCCACATCGCGCTTACCGTCACCGACTAAGAAGCTCTGCTCCTTGTCGATATCATATTCTGCCAGCGCCTGCAGCAGCATGCCCGGTTTGGGCTTGCGGCAATCGCACACACCGGCATATTCCGGCACGCTGCCCTCGGGATGATGCGGGCAGTAATAGATTTTTTCTATTTTGCCACCAGCTGCAGTAATTTCACGCTGCATATAAGCATGCAGCTCATTCATCTGCTCTACCGTATAATAACCGCGCGCAATACCGCTCTGGTTTGTTACAATAAAAATTTTATAGCCAAGCTGCGTCAGATACGCCACAGCCTCGCGTGCACCGTCAATCCAGCGCAGGTCCTCAATTTTGTAGAGATAGGCTACATCAACATTGAGCACGCCATCTCTGTCAAAAAATACCGCCTTAGCCTTCATAAACGTAATAACCGCCGGTCTTGTCGAGAAGCTGGCAATATTCCTCAGCAGCTTCTTCAATCGGAGTAAAGCCTCCATCATAGCCTGCTGCCAAAAGGTTAGTGTCATCTGCTTCGGTAAAGCTCTGGTATTTGCCCTTCAGCACTTCAGGGAACGGTACATATTCCAGCTCGCCGCTGCCAAAGTGGTTCAGCACAGCCTTAGCCAGAGTATTGAACTGATGCGCATGACCGGTACCGCAGTTGAAAATACCGCTGATTTCCGGATGATCCCAGAAGTAGAAGTTTACCTTAACAACGTCTTTTACATACACAAAGTCACGAGTATGCTCGCCCGGTCCATAACCGGCATACTCACCGAACAGGCGAACTTTATATTCTGCTTTCCATTGGTTATACATTTGATAAATCATAGAAGCCATTTTGCCCTTATGATTCTCCTGCGGACCGTATACGTTAAAATAACGCAGGCCTACTACCTGGCTTTGTGCCTGCGGCAGCAGACGGCGCAGATAGTTGTCGAAGAACAGCTTGGAGAAAGCATATACATTCAGTGCTTCCTCACAGGCAGGCTCTTCACGGAAGCCATGAGCACCGCTACCATAAGTGGAAGCAGAAGAAGCATACATCATCTGAATCTTTCTGTCGAGGCAGAAATGCAGCACATTTTTGGTATACTCAAAGTTGTTTTCCATCATGTATTTGCCGTTATATTCCATTGTATCGGAGCAAGCGCCCTCATGGAAGATAACGTCGATTTTTTCGTGATTGAATTTGCCTGCCTTCAGTGCATCCATGAAAGCATACTTATCCATATAATCCTTAACCTTCAGGCCTTGGATATTTTTAAATTTAACCATGTTGGTCAGGTTATCAACAACAAGAATGTCATCAATACCACGGTCATTTAAGCCTTTAACAATATTACTGCCGATAAAACCGGCACCACCAGTTACGATAATCATAATTTGCCCTCCTTAACCATTTTGGCAATTTTTTCCACCACACCGGTTGTGGAATAACCATTTTCAAATTCTATAATGCGCACTTCACCGGCATATTCACGTCCGGCAACCTCCTCAGGCTTGTAATCACCGCCCTTGACGAGAATGTCGGGACGAATTTTTTCAATCAGCTCAGTCGGAGTATCCTGGTCAAACAGCACTACCGCATCTACGCAGGCCAGCGCTGCAAGTACACGCGCACGGTCCAGCTCATGCACCAAAGGTCTTGTTTCACCCTTCAGCCGGCGTACGGAAGCATCCGTATTCAGGCCGACAATCAGGTGCTTGCCAAGGTTGCGCGCCTTCTCCAGATATGTTACATGGCCTACATGCAGAATATCGAAACAGCCGTTGGTGAACACAATCTTTTCGCCGCATGCTCTCCAGGTTGCTGCCAGAGAAGCAATCTCCTGCCAGCTCAGCGTGCGATAGCCACGGCCCTGCTTGCGTTCCTCCGTCAGCAAATCTTTCAGCAGCTCGTCACGGTGCACCGGATAAGTGCCAACCTTGGCCACAACAATTCCTGCAGCACGGTTCGCCATATAAACAGCATCAGCCAACGCCAGCTTGCCTGCAACACCTGCCAGAAGCGTAGCCGCCACCGTATCACCAGCACCGGAAACATCAAACACCTCAATGGCGGTAGCAGGGCTGTGCAGCACCTGCTCAGCATTAACCAGGCTCATGCCTCGCTCACTGCGGGTAACAACAACATTCTTAATATGAAATTTTTCGCGTGCAGCCTGCGCCATGCTGACAACGGCTTCATCAGAGTTTTCACGCTGACAGCCTGCAGCCTCACACATTTCCTTTAAATTAGGCGTAATAAAATCACAGCCATCATATTTGGACCAGTCTGCTCCCTTAGGATCAATCAACACCGGTATATCATAGGCCTTGCCCTGAGCAATCACCCATTGGCAAAAATCATCCGAGCAGACACCCTTGGCATAATCGGAAACAATAATACCATCCAAGCCTTCATCAAGCATTCCTGCCAACCAATGACGCAGCTCAATAATTTCTTCGGAGAACAAATCGCCGGTTTCTTCAAAATCAAGTCGCAGCATCTGCTGATTGCCACCCAAAACACGCAGCTTGGTAATAGTCTTGCGGCGTTTGCTTTTCACCAGTCCCTGATGATTGATGCCTGCATCATCCATCAGCTTTTCCAGCAGCAGACGGTTTTCATCATCACCTGTCACACCGCCCATAAAAACCTGACATTCCAGATGTGCCAGATTGGCAGCAACGTTTGCCGCACCGCCCAACACAGAATTTATCTTTGTAATACGTGTTACCGGTACAGGTGCTTCCGGAGAAATGCGTTTAACCTCACCCTGAAAATATCTGTCCAGCATCACATCGCCGATAACAGCAATGCGTACATTTTTAATCTGTTCCGCTAAAAAAGTTGTTACAGCTAAATCAGCCAAATTATTCACCATCCACCAGCTCACATAAAATGTGGCCTATCAAAATATGCATTTCCTGTGCACGAGCAGTAACCTTCGCCGGTACAGCAATGCACTCATCGCACAGCAGCTTCATTTTACCGCCGCTCTCAGCCGTCATGCCTACGCAGAAAACACCCATGCTCTTGGCCAGCTCAACAGCTTCCACAACATTAGCGCTGTTGCCGCTTGTGGAAATGCCTACCAGCACATCGCCCGGACGTGCGAGTGCCTGCACCTGACGTACGAAAACCTTATCATAGCCGTAATCGTTGCCGACAGCAGTTAAAATGGAGGTATCCACCGTCAGTGCGATAGCAGGCAGACCTGCACGTTCCTTTTGGAAGCGGCCGACAAATTCAGCAGCCAGATGCTGGCTGTCAGCGGCACTGCCGCCGTTGCCGCAGAACAAAACCTTGTTGCCATTGGCCAGCGCCTTTTTTACTTCTACAGCAATACGCTCAATCTGTGCCAGGATATCGCTGTTCATCACAGCATTTGCCACCTGCAGATGGTCCAGAAAGCGTTGCTTAATAATCTCTCTCATTTTCTACCTCATTACCAGTTTACAAAATCAAACTTAGCTTCAAATGCACTGTCTTTATCATTTGTATCTCTATGCTTGTAAATCAAGGAAAGCTGCCAGCAGCAGAACTTATGCGTCCAGCTGTATCTTGTTTCATAGTTTTCCTTTTGGTCTAAATCATAACGGTTGACAATGGTAAAGCTGTTCTTGTCATCCATAATGTATTGCAGACCATTACGCAGCTCTTTTGCCATATCAGGCTGATCGTAGGTAAATACATCTGTCGTAAAATCTTCACGATAATAGCCAACCCAGGTATTCCACTTCTGGCTGATTTTCTGACCTAAGGTTGCATAATAAACATTGGTAGACTGCAAAGTATCCTCTGCACTCTCACGTGTCCATTTCTTACCGATTGTCAAATCCAAAGAGGTATTTTTGCTGTTGAACAGATAAATGCGGTCATGGTTAAGGAAGGCACCGTATTCTGTATGCCAGCTCTTACGTCCGCTATCATCATTCTTCCACAAACCTCGTTCAAAGTAAGCACTGTATGATAAGGGAAGACCTGGTGCAATATGATGATTTTTATAGTCAAAGCGGATATTGTTCTGCTTCTCTACCCATTCATCATCATCCTCATACCAGCCGTTTTCATAGGTAACCTTAAAGTTACGCTCGTTATGCTCCAAGCCGTAAACAGGCTTATAGCCGACCTTGCTGTAATAATTCAAATCAGCGTAAATTGTGTCTTTATCTCCCAAAGGACGCTCGTAGGAAAGATTTACATAGGTACCCTTGTCGCTGTCCTTAAAGCCGATATGCGGCAGAATACGTTCCTTGGATTTTTCCGTCAGGCTATTTTCCCAATAATCACGGGAATAGATATGCTTGCCGCGTACATAAACCTTTACGTCGCGCGCTACCATTTTATCATGAGGATAAATTTCAAAGGTCTTTGCCTTGATTTCCAGGCACTTGGGATGCTTTACTGCCGGACAACGGCTCGTAGAACCGCCCTCGTCCAAAATCATCTTATCGGGATAAATTTCGGCATGAGGCGCAGCGAAGAAATCCTTGCCGTTCTTACCGGTCAATTTTTTCATTTCACCGGTTTTATTGTTAAAGTTATAATGGCCCCAGGCAGCCTGTGTTTCGCTGGCACCCTCTACCAGCTTGCCACCCTCCAGCAGCCAGATATCGCCGGTTTTCATGTTGCCCTTGACCTGCGTTGTATAAATATCCTGACCGTTCTGCGACACCTTGATATTACCTTCGGCATGAAAATCACCGCTGACAGTATCATATTCGGCATGTTCACCGGTCAAACGAATCGGCATCCCCTGCTGCTTTTCTGTATCCAGCTTTTCGCGATGCGGTACCGCAGCATTCGGCTCTTCAACAGATACCGGGCTTAACATGCTGTCGCTGTTGCTGTTGCTGAACTGTTCCGCATAAACAGGCAGAGACATGCCAAGTGCCAAAGCTGTAGCTATAAAAGTCTTATGCATATAAAAAAACTCCTTTTTCTATACTGATGAAGAAAAAATTTCATAATAATCCACTTAACATTATACCATAAAAAAAGCAAAAGCTCACTCGAAAGAGTGAGCTTTTCACGTATAATTTTCGATTTTATTCCTGATATACAACACCTTGCAGAGAAGTATCTTCAGCAGTTTGGACAAAGGTTTCGCAACCAACCGGAATAGTTACGCTGTTGCCCTTGACAAAAGCACCGCCAATCAGGCCCACAGGACCAAGGATAATCATACCGCCGATAGCAGCTCCAGCTGCACCGGCAATGCTTTCAGCCTTTTGTTTAGCAAGCTCGCCTACAGTAACGGGAATCTTGGTTCCGTCCACACCATAGATGCAGGTAAAGTCAATATCGATGCGGCCATCCTTACCGAAAATACCGGGCTGAACAACCTTCTTAACCTCACCGATACCGGTTGCCCCCTTCGGCAGCACCAGGACATCGTTTACATACAGGTTATCCGCTGCCTTAAAATGAACTACATCACCCTTACGGCTCATTTTAGTGCTCAGCTCAGAGGTAAAAGCAATTTTAAAAACAGAATCCTTCGGAAGCACAACCTGCTGTACAGGCACATTTCCGTCAGTATAAGAAGCGAGCTTCAGCAGACTTTCCAGACGACCGCTCAAAGAACCTGTCTGGTTCTGACCATAAAGCAGCTTTTCCGTGGCTTCAATACGGTTTTTGGCAGCACCGCCGGACATGCTTTCGTTCATTTTCCATTCTACAACATTCAGCTTAGTAGCAAAGGAAGCTTCACCGTTATCAGGAGTACCCTCAAGATAATCGTACATATTATCAACGCGGTTTATAATAGCATCGCTGGTAATAGTTCCGTAAACATCATCTTCCAGACTATCCATACGTTGCAGCAAGGAACCGCTCTGCTCCGTGCCATAGAGCATTTTTTCCATAGCGCCGATTTTATCTGCCATCGGGACAGCAGAATCAGCAGCAAAACCTGGAATTACTGTAGTAAAGCAAAAGATAAAGGTCAACAATAAAGTTGCAAGCTGTTTTTTCAATTTTCTTACCTCCAATCAGAGCTATATATTTTCATTATAGCATGTTTTACCTAAAAAAAACAGAGGTTCTATTCTGAACCTCTGCTTTATCCAATGTAAAATTTGTACAGTTTGTTACTATAATTAATATTGCAGACAGCTTTTGTGCCTATATTACAAACCAAACAAGTACTATTTTATTTTTTATAGCTGTCAACAGCAGCCTTAACAGCAGCCTTCATTTCATCCATTTTAGCAAAGCGACGACGGTGCTGTGCTCTTTTGGACGGTTTCAGCTCCTCCATAGATTTGCGGTGTTCCGCAGTCGGCATAATGTAGAAGCGGCGATCTGAGCAGATAACACCCTCGCACTCCTGCCAGAAGGCGCCGAAATCAGTCTTCAGCTTACGGTCTACACGTACATGATTCATAGCATAATAGCCGTCATTAGTAACTGCGAAAATATTTTCAACGCCTATAGCCTTAGCAAAGCAGCGCAGACCATAGAACATCAGGTTTTTGGTGCGATAGCCAAAGAAAGCCTTTGTCATACCCTTAATTAGCTCATTACCGTTCTGCGGTCCCTGCAGGGCACCTATATAAATAACATTCTTGCCGTCTGTTTTATTTTTTGCCAGCCAGAACATGATCTGGTATAAAGGCTCGCCTTCATAGAATAAAGCCAAAGACATGCAGCCTTCCTTGCGTTGGCCTGCATGAAACCACAGCTGCAGCGTCAGCGGTCTGTCATCGTAGGAATCCTCCCACAGCTGTACCATCTCACCTTTGCTGTACAATTTATCCATCAGTTCCGGCTTAAACAGCTCTTCCATAATCAGCAGATGATTTTGCACCAGCTCTACACGTTCATCCCAGGTTGAGCCTTTGTAGAAAAATGCTCTGGTAGTCTGTTCCAAAAGCGCAGGTGCTCCCTGCAGCCACGCCTGACGCTTGCTATTTGCAGCAAAAAACTGCAGCAGTTCGTCAACCTTGCTGCTATGCATAGCACAACGCGCACGGAAAACAACATAGCGCTTCATTTCCTTCAAAATATGTGTCTTATATAAGCTTTTGCCGACATATTCTAAAATATTCTTTTCCATCAGTTACCTCTAGAAATATTATAATTATCTATATTATAGCATAGTTCAGAATGATAAGCATCAAGCATTCTTGATAAAAATATGTTTATGTGTTAAAATCTTTACGACAACCGTTTTACAGGGTGGTATTGCCTTCATTCAATTAAGAATGGAGGTGATGTCTATGGTATATTTTACATTCCAGGATCTTATGATTTTCGGTATGTTTATACTGGCATTACTGACGTTCATTTTCCAGAACAAAAAGTAATTTGCTCATAGAAAAACCGCCCCTGTAATTTACCAGATTCCGAGGCGGCTTTTCAAGTCAATTCAACTGGCAACCCACCTTGTGGGCGGTTGTCTTTTTCTATATTTAATATATCACATTCATACTATTTTTTCAAGTAATGACTTAATGCTTTCTCATATGCTCTTCTAGGTACTGACCGACAATTTTAACCGCACAGTAATCACCGCACATGGAGCAAGCCTCATCATCGGATTTGTTCTTGCGGCAGCGATATTCCTTAGCCTTTACCGGGTCGATAGCCAGATCAAGCTGAGCCGGCCAATCCAGAACCTTACGTGCTCTTGCCATCTTCAGGTCCCACTCCCATGCCTGCTTATTGCCGTTAGCCAAATCAGCGGCATGCGCAGCAATACGGGTAGCAATTACACCCTCGCGTACATCATTTAAGTCAGGCAGGCCCAAATGCTCGGCCGGAGTTACGTAGCAAAGGAAGTTAGCACCGCTGACAGCAGCAAGAGTGCCGCCGATAGCACTGGTAATATGGTCGTAGCCGGGAGCAACGTCAGTTACGAGAGGTCCGAGCACATAGAACGGTGCGCCGTGGCACAGGCGTTTTTGCAGCTGCATGTTCGCAGCAATCTGGTTGTAGGGCACGTGGCCGGGGCCTTCTACCATAACCTGTACGCCCTTATCCCAAGCGCGCTGTGTCAATTCGCCCAGGTTGAGCAGCTCCTGAATCTGCGCTCTGTCGGTAGCATCAGCAATGCAGCCGGGACGCAGACCATCGCCCAGGCTGATGGTTACGTCATATTCGGCACAGATATCAAGAATTTCATCATAGTATTCATACAGCGGGTTTTCAGCGTCATTGTGCAGCATCCAGCCGGTGATAAAGCTGCCGCCGCGGCTGACAACATCCATCTCACGGCCTTCGTCGATGAGTGCTTTCAGCACATTTTTGTTAATGCCGCAATGAATGGTCATGAAGTCGGCACCATCTGCAGCCTGTTGGCGGATAACGTCGAAAATATCTTCCTTAGTCATCTCAACCACTGCGCCACGCTTCTTAATGGTTTCTACAGTTACCTGATACATCGGCACAGTGCCAACCATTACGGTAGATGCAGCAATAATTGCCTGACGGGAAGCACTGATATTGTTGCCGGTAGAAAGGTCCATAACAGAATCTGCACCTGCATCAATTGCAGCCTGCAGCTTTGCCAGCTCCGGTTCCGGATCAGGATAGCTGCTGGAGGTGCCGATGTTAGCGTTAACCTTTACGGTAAGACCTGTGCCTACACCGCGCGGAATAATATTTTTATGATTGATGTTACAGGGAATAGCAATAGTACCGTTTGCTACGCCTTCACGAATAAACTCCGCAGTTACATGCTCCTGCTCTGCTACAATTTTCATTGCTTCGGTAATCACACCTTGGCGTGCCAATTGCATTTGTGTTGCCATATTTTTGCCTCCTTATAATTAAAAGACCGCTTTCCTGTCGGAAAGCGGTTGAATTGTCTTTTTGCAGAAATCTGCTCGCTTTCCTACGCTGGTTTTAACCAGATTCAGGTTCAAAGGGTCGGATGTAAGTCCTCTCAGCAAATTGCGCCCCTAGCGGTTACGTTATTTTGTTTACATGCTTACTTTAACATGAACAGCGAAAATACGCAAGTTAAATATGCACAACTTGCAAAAAAAACGGTAGTGTGCTATATTATAGATGAAAAGTGACAACTGCTTAAGCGGTTCGTGCCAATCCAATCGGCTTGCGCCTCTTGGGGCACTATCGCATGGCGTGCATGAACCAATCAGCGTCGTCCTACGGACTAGCTTCTTGGATGCACCCGCAACAAGGTGGGTTGCCCGCTAAGAAACAGAAGAGCTGCCCTTACCGGTCAAAGTATTGGGGCAGCTTTTCTATGTGCATTTTACTTACGGTTCTGAAACACGAACGTCAGCAATGCCAGTATAAACATACCGAAAATCATAAGATTCTGGAATGTAAAATATACCATAGACATCACCTCCATTCTTTAAGAATGAAGGCAACGCCACCCTGTACCACAGTTGTCAAAATTATTTTATCACATAAACATATTTTTAGCAATACTCTGTAACCTACGTTACAAAATAGCTTAAAAAATTGTATACATAAAAAATCTTTACAAAAACACTTGACTCTAAAAGCAGGCGTGCTATAATCATCTACAAATCACATTACGCAACGCAATGATGGAGAAGCAATGTGCAGGTCTTTTCAGAAAGCTGGCGGTTGATGCAAGGCAGCAGCGAAGCACACTAGTTCCGCTCCGAAGCGGCAAATGACGAATTTGACGGGTGCGCCCGATATAGCGTTCAAAGTTGGCCATAGGCAAATTGGGTGGCACCGCGAGCAGTCCTCGTCCCAAGATAGGGATGATGGGCTTATTTTTTTAGGTGAAGCAATTATGCAATGGCAATTTGGGTGGTACCGCGAGATAAAGGCAAGCTCGTCCCAAAGGGATGTGCTTGCCATATTTATTTTCAGGAAGAAGGAACGAACAAATGAAAAGAGCATATAACTTTAACGCCGGTCCCTCCGCTATGCCGCTCGAGGTACTGCTGGAAGCGCAGGAGGAGTTCTTAAACTACAAAAACACCGGCATGAGCATCATTGAAATGAGCCACCGCAGCAACGAATACGCTGCCCTGCACGCAGAAACAAAACAGCTGTTGCGCGAGCTGATGGAAATCCCCGAGGATTACGAGATTATGTTTATCCAGGGCGGCGGCAGTACCCAATTTTTAATGACAGCTGCCAATTTCCACACTAAAAAATACGCCGCTTATGTCAACACCGGCGTCTGGGCCAAGAAGGCCATGGCGGAAGGCAAATTCTACGGCGAGGTTTATGAGGCCGCTAGCAGCGCTGATAAGAACCACAGCTACATTCCGCAGGAGTTCACACTCCGCCCCGATACTTCTTATGTACACCTCACTGCCAACAACACGATTTACGGCACCGAGTACAAGGATTTCCCCAAGTTCGACGTTCCCATTATCTGCGATATGTCCAGCGACATCCTTTCGCGCAAGGTTAACGTCAAAGATTTTGACCTTATCTACGCAGGCGCGCAAAAGAATCTTGGTCCTGCAGGCGTAGTCATCGTCATCGCCAAGAAAAGCTTTTTGGCAACAGCGCGTGAGGAGCTGCCCACTATGCTGAAGTACAGCACCTTTGCCAATAACGATTCTTTGTACAATACACCGCCTGTCTTTGCCATTTATATGGTTAACAAAACTCTGCACTGGATTAAAAAGCAGGGTGGCGTAAACGCTATTGCCAAGAATAATGCAGCAAAGGCTAAGCTCATCTATGACGTTATCGACAACAGCAATGGTTTTTACAAGGGTCATGCGGCTCCCGAAGCTCGCAGTAATATGAACATTACCTTCAATCTGGCTACGCCGGAAATGGAGAAGGATTTCGTAGCTAAGGGCAAGGCTGCAGGCTTTGTCGGTATCGGCGGTCATCGTCTCGTCGGTGGCTGCCGCGCCAGTGCCTATAACGCTGTTCCGCTGGAGGCCTGCAAGGCTTTGGCGGAGTTTATGGAAGAGTACATGAAAGCAAACAAATAATACTTTTGAATATATGCGGCACAATTAATATATCGTTCCGCTCAGGAAAAATTTTCCCGTGTCTTAAGGACACAACGCAAATTTCGTGCGGAACCAGAACGAAGCTTCGGTAAAATTTGCCAGACATTAAAAGTTAGTTACGTACCCTTGCTTCTATGGTTCCAAGCACTCATTTGCTAAAATTTTTATTCACTACACGATATATTAATTGCTTACTTCATTCTAAAAACCTACAAATTATACATAAAGGAGATAATCACCATGAAAATTTTTGTCAGCAACGATATCAGCGAAAAAGGCGTAGCTCTGCTGCGCGAACACTTTGATGTAGATGTAATGCCCAACATGAAGCCGGAAGAGCTTATTAAGGTTATTAACAATTACGATGGCCTGGTAACCCGCAGCATGACCAAGGTAACTAAAGAGGTTATCGAAGCCTCCACCCGTCTGAAGGTTATCGGCCGCGCCGGTGTTGGCGTTGACAACATTGATATCCCCGCCGCTACCGCTAAAGGCATCGTCGTACTCAACACCCCGGAAGGCAATACCATGGCAGCTACCGAGCACACTGTTGCTATGATGATGGCTATGACACGCCACATTCCGCAAGCTCATCAATCCATTCAGGAAGGTAAATGGGACCGCAAATCCTTTGATGGCATTCAGGTACAGGGCAAAACCTTGGGCATCATTGGTGTCGGCCGTATCGGCAGCCGTGTTGCCAAACGTATGCAGGCTATGGAAATGACCACCATTGGTTATGACCCATATATTACCGAAGAGCGCGCGCATCAGGTTGGCGTTGAGCTGGTTGATTTTGACACTCTGCTGGCTAAATCCGACTACATCACCATTCACACTCCGCTCACCAAGGAAACGGAAAAGATGCTGAATGCAGATGCTATTGCTAAAATGAAGGACGGTGTGCGCATCGTCAACTGCGCCCGCGGCGGCTGCATGGATCCCGAAGCAATTGCTGAAGGCGTAAAATCCGGTAAAATTGCCGGCGCCGCTATCGACGTTTATCCGACTGAACCGCTTACCAAAGAAAATAACCCCTTTCTGGGCCTGTTCAATGTTGTACAAACTCCGCACCTCGGTGCTTCCACCATTGAAGCGCAAATTGGCGTAGCTGTTGACGTTGCTTACGGCGTAATTGATGCACTTGAAGGACGTCCGGTTATGACCGCCGTTAATATGGCTCCCATTCCGAAAAGCGTGGCAACAGTTATCCAACCTTACTTCAAACTGGCAGAGCGCATGGGTACCGTAGGCATCTACCTGGCAGACGGCCCCATTAAGAGCGTAGAAGTAGAATACACCGGCGCACTTGCCGAAACCGAAACCCAGGCACTCACCACCGCCTTCCTCAAAGGCCTGCTGAACCCGATTCTGCAAGACAGCGTTAATTTTGTCAATGCACCCGGCATTGCTAAAAAACGTAATTTAGAGGTTAAAGAGGTTAAGGCTAACAAGCCAGGTTACTTCACTACCGCTATCAATGTGAAAATCGCTACTGCCAAGGGCACACATAAAATCGAAGGCACCCTGTTCGACGGCAAGCAGCCTAAGATTGTACAAATCGACCAATATCATGTTGACTTCAATCCAGAAGGCTACCTGCTGCTGGCACCGCACGTCAACAAGCCTAATATGATTGGTCAAATGGCAACTATTTTGGGCAGCGCCGGCATAAACATCAACGGCATGCAGGTTGGCAGCACTCCTAAATCCGACACCAACATTATGGCAATTGCTGTTGGCGACGACATTCCGAACGATATCATGCTGCAGCTGCGTGGTGTGGAAGGCATTATTGACGTTAAGCTCATCAACTGCGAAGGCTAAAGCCAAATAAATTACAGCGAGGAAATTCTATGAGAATAATTCTAGTCCGACATGGTGAAACAACCTGGAATATAGAAGGCCGCTACCAAGGTCAGGAGGACACGCCGCTGAGCGAGCGCGGTCTGCGCCAAGGACACCTGATGGCCGAAGGATTGCACCACATCCCTATCGATGTTTGCATCTCCAGTCCGCTGCAGCGCTCCTACCAGACCTGCAAGTTCTGTGCTGATTTGCACAAGCTGCCGGTAGCAACAGATGAACGTCTGCTGGAAATCAATCACGGCAGCTGGGAAGGCGTGCTGGCGCCGGAAATTGCCAAGCAATTTCCGCAGGAGTTTGCCCTGTGGCACACCCAACCGCACTTGGTGCAAATGCCTGACGGAGGCGAAAGCCTGGAGGATGTGCGCAAGCGTGCGCGCGCTGCCTTTGATGATTATGCAGAAAAATATGCCGACAAAACAGTGCTGGTTGCCGCACATGATGCAGTGAACAAAGCGATTATCTGTGATTTGCTTGGCCTTGATATGTCGCACTTCTGGCAGATTAAGCAGGATAACACCTGCATTAATGTGCTGGAATATAACGAAGGTGTTTGGCGCGTAGTGCTGCTGAACTCCACCAATCATTTAGGCTTCCTGTTCAGCGGTATTGAGCAGGCCGGCCTGTAATTAAACAAAGCAAAACTACCGTCCTGCGCAGCAAAAGCTGCGAGGGCGGTAGTTTTTTTCTTTCTTGCTAAAAATATCCTATGCACTTTTTCTTGAATCAACACCATTTTTGTAAAGTTCCTCTGGTGCAATATCAATATCACCATCGTTCCATACAACAATTCCATAATCAATATATACCTGTTTAAAAAGCTCTTCATCAAGCAGCGGCTTAAAGGCAGGATAATTGAGCATAGGCTTAAAATCATAGATTTTAGCTTCACCGGTATTGAATCTTACCCATAATTTCCAATCAGCTAATGGTCGCACACCACATATCTTTAAAGCAGGTCTTGCATCACCGGCATAAGCGATACCATCTTTAATGAACATATCAATCCCTCCTAACGTAATGGATCAATCCCATTCACAAGTATTTGATAAAACTATTACTAATTCTTTTCTTTCTTGTCCAAAATTTGTTTATATGATACAATAATAAGGACAACCGTGTTGCAGGGTGGCGTTGCCGAAATTCCGTTGGAATGGAGGTGATGTCTATGGTATATTACACCTTCCAGGATCTTATGATTTTTGGTATGTTTATACTGGCATTGCTGACGTTCATTTTTAAGAACAAAAAGTAAAATGCACATAGAAAAACCGCCTCTGTAATTTGCCGTTCACTGAGGCGGATTTTCTGACACTATGAATCGGCAACCCACCTTGTGGGCGGTTGTCTTTCTACTTTTATTATACCACATTCATATATTTTTGCAATACAGTAATCTAGGCACATAGAAAAACCGCCTCTGTAATTTGCTGCTCACTGAGGCGGATTTTCTGACACTATGAATCGGCAACCCACCTTGTGGGCGGTTGTCTTTCTATTTTTATTATACCACATTCATATATTTTTGCAAGACAAAGCCCCCTCACCTTGCGGCGAGGGGGCCTTTATACGCGCGTGTATTATTTTGTGTTACTTGCTAATCGTTAAATTAGAAAGTGAAGGTCAGGTCAGCCCAAACGCGTTGGTCATCAACCTTGCTGTTCAGTTTGTTTTCGGTGTCGTAGTAAGCTACAGTACCAACGATGTTTTTAGCGAAGGTGTAGTTAGCGCCAACGCCATAGCCTTTGAAGCCAACACCATTAAAGGTATTAGCATCAGTGGTGTGTGCAATGTAGGTTTGGCCGCCCAGGTCATAGTAGTTAGCGAACAGGCCCCAAGAACCAGCTTCGGTAGCTTCAGCGCCTTTATAAGCAAGACCTGCAGTCCAACCATCATCATCAAGTACTTTTTCATCAACATCATTGTAGCTCATGTCGCCTTTCAGGTACATACCGGACAGGTTTACATCGCCCATGGTGTAATCAGCACCAACATACCAGATAGCGTTATCTAAGCCTTTGCCAATGTCATCTTTGTTAAGGTCTTTGTAGTTTACATAGCCTGCAGCAAGATTCAGATCGCCGAAGGAGCCTGCCAATTCGCCACCAGCATAGTTACCGCCGTCAACTTCAGTAGCTTTACCAGCAAAGCCGGTTACTTTAACTTTGTCGCCGTAGGAAACTTCAGCGCCATCAACTTTATCATCATAAATGTTGCCGTTAGCCAGGAATGCATTGTAACGGCCAGCAGTTACATTCAAGCCACCGATTTTACCTTCAACATAAGCACGAGCAAAGGAAGTATCTTCATCGCCTTTGTTAGCGCTTTCGCCATAGAAATCTTGAGTGTTTTCAATCATGCCGGTGTAGGACCAGTCATCATTGATTTGACCGGTTACCCAAATACGGGAACGCAGATCATTTTCAAAGGATTGGCCTTCGTTAGCATCACCTTGTTTGCTCATGTATTTGTAACGCAGTTCGCCGGTTACTTTTACATTGTCAGCTTTTTTCTCCAGGTTAGCAACGCGAACGCCCAGGGTGTCCAGTTCGTCAGCGAATTCAGCAGCCAGTTTATCAACGTTAGCGCCTTTAGCCATTGCTTTAGCAACGATTTGAGCCATTTCATAACGGGTCATCAGTTTGTCGCCACCGAAGGTGGAGTCGCCGTAGCCTTCGATTACGCCGGCAGCAGCCAGTTTGTTGATGCTGTCATAAGCCCAGTGACCAGCAGGAACGTCAGAGAACGGGTTAGCAGCGTATGCGGAAGCAGTTACGCCCAGAGCCATAGCCATAGCTAATACTAAAGATTTTTTCATTTTAATTTCCTCCTTTAGGAAAATACATTTGAAAAACTCTGCTATGCTTCTTCGCCTTGGCTTTGATACTCGGCTCGCCGCATCTTTCAGTAAGAGTTGCCTTGTTTCCTCTACCATACTCCTTGCAGTCTGCGTTTTTCGCTGCCCTCAGCAGTTAGCATAAGCATTTTTTCATATGTTTATTGTACCACGTTTATAACTATACTACAAGGGTTTCACAAATTTTTCTTAAATTCGGCAAATAAAGAAGCTCTTCTTTTCTAATAATCATTTGTATGATATTTTTCCTTTGAAGCTATTTACTCGCAATTAAAAACCGCCTCTGCAAAATTTACAGAAGCGGCTTGGTGTTTTAAGCTAATATAGAATTATTTAACACGCAGAGCACGGTCTACTTCGATGCGTACTGCACGGCCAAATTCTTCATGAGTCCAATCCCAACGGCTGGTCAGAGCTTCAGGGATTGTTTTGTCGCTGTAAATGCGATGCTCGTAAGCTTTACCGGTGAGCTTGTTGTAAGCAACTGCATAGCCTTGCAGGTCGATTTGCAGCTTACGCTCTTCGCTGGAATCGATAGCTTTGTCATCCAGTTTGTCCAGTTGAACAGCGATAACGATGTCAACATCGCCATCTTTAGCAATTTTTTCCAAAGTTGCAGCACTTGGAACCTTGTTGCCAACCTTAGCAGCATCAATAACAGCGGTCAGCTTGTCGTTTTCTACTACTACAAAGCCTTTTTTGCTGTTCAGAACAGCCAGAGCGTTTTTGTAGAAAACCTGATTTGCCAGTTCGTCTCCGCCTTCAACGTTGTTGATCAAAGGCAGCAGAGCAACACTTGCAGCCTCAGCAGCACCAAAGCAGGGGATGCTGAAGCAGATAGCCATAACGGTCATCAATAAATAACGTAAAACTTTTTTCATTCTTATTCCTCCAGACGCATTAGCATAATGCAGAATATAGGTATATTTTAGCATAAATTTAGGGAAAAATACAGTGTTTGCTTAAAATTTTCTGACTAGGTAGTCATTGTTGTAAATTCTTTTCTATATCCCAACATACCTCTTGAAAATTGCATTCCAACTGCTGGTTAGTGTAACGCAATACCTTTAAGCCATATCCCTGTAAAACCTGCGTACGTTCCGTATCATAGACTATTCCCTGGTCCGTATAATGCTGCTTGCCATCTATTTCTATAACAAGTTTGGCTGCGTGGCAGTAGAAGTCGACGATGAATCTGTCAATAATACGTTGTCTGTACCACTTTAATCTATGGTTTCTTAAATAAAAATACCATAAATTCCATTCTTGTTGTGTCATATTTTTCCTTAATTCATCTGCTCGTGATTTTAGCTTTTTATCATATCCGGTAAAAAGTCGCTTATTGTATTTCATCGTCATACCTCATTTTGTAATTTTCTGAAATTTTATTCTATTCTATTTTATTATATGAAGCGTTAAATGTCAACTAAAATGCGCAACCCTTCCGTCTGCTCGCTTCGCTCGCAGCCACCTCCCCTTTCAGGGGAGATATTAACTTCTTGACAAATGCTAACTTTCGCATGCTCACCGAACTTTTATATGCTCCCTGAAAGGGAGCTGGCAAAATCACCCAGTGATTTTGACTAAGGGTTGGGCAATCCACCCACACGCATCAACTTTTATCTCGACCCTTCCGTCTGCTCGCTTTGCTCGCAGCCACCTCCACTTTCAGGTGAGATATTAACTTCTTGCCAAATGCTAACTTTCGCAAGATCACCGAACTTTTTTATGCTCCCTGAAAGGGAGCTGGCAAAATCACGCAGTGATTTTGACTGAGGGTTGTAATTGCAACATACTGGGGCTTAGCGCCAAGGACACGCTCATCGCCAAGGGCAATGACTGAGGGTTGTGCACTCACACATCAAAAAACGACCGCCCATGCGGGCGGCCGTCTTCTTATACACGCGTGTTAAATGTTAGGTTGTTGTACGTGGTTGGAATTAGAAAGTGAATACAACTTGAGACCACAGGGTTTGTGCGTCTTTGTTGCCTTCTTTTTGTTCCAAATCATACCATTCAACCTGGCCAACAATGTTCTTAGCGAAGGTGTAGTTAGCAGCTACGCTATAGCCTTTGAAACCTTCAGCGCTGGTGAACAGTTTATTATCAGCAAGGCCATTCATGGTGTGGTCAATATAGGTGGAAGCGCCTTGGTCATAGTATTTAGCAACTAAGCCCCAAGAACCAGCTTTAGCAGCTTTAGCACCTTTGTAGGAAGCAGTTACTACGAAGCCATCATCATCGCCATCATATTTATCTTTGTCGCCATTCAGATACATAGCGCCCAGTTTGAAGTTCTTGTCGAATGCATAGTTAGCAGCAACAGTCCAAATGGTATCGTCAACATCTTTAGCTTCTTTTACATTTTCAAAGTTGTAATAACCAGCAACCAAGGACAGTTTGTCAACTTTGCCGGACAGCTCAGCATAGTAAGTATCTTCTGCATTAGCTTTTGCAGTAGCAGCATCGTTAACGCCATTCATTTGAGCAGCTTTACCATAGCCAGCTACCAATTTAACGTCTTTACCGTAAGCAACTTGAACGCCGTCAAAACGGTTATCATAAACATTACCTTCGGACCATTTTGCATGATAACGACCAGCTTGAACAGCCAGACCGCCGAGCTTACCATTTACATAAGCACGTTGGAATTTGGTATCTTCATTACCAGCGTTGTCTTTCAAATTTTGGATGTTTTCAATCATGCCGGTATATTTCCAGTCATCATTGATTTGGCCATTTACCCAAATACGAGAACGCAGTTCAGTTTTATAGCCTTCTACATCACCATCATTATCAACATAATGATAACGCATTTCGCCAGTTACTTTAACGTTGTCAGCTTTTTTCTCCAGGTTAGCAACGCGAACGCCCAGGTTGTCCAGTTCGTCAGCGAATTCAGCAGCCAGCTTGTCAACGTTAGCGCCTTTTGCCATTGCTTTAGCAACGATTTGAGCCATTTCATAACGGGTCATCAGTTTGTCGCCACCGAAGGTGGAGTCGCCGTAGCCTTCGATTACGCCAGCAGCAGCCAGTTTGTTGATGCTGTCATAAGCCCAGTGGCCAGCAGGAACGTCAGAGAACGGGTTAGCAGCGTAAGCGGAAGCGGTTACACCAAGAGCCATTGCCATTGCGAGTACTAAGGATTTTTTCATTGTAATTTCCTCCTCTTATCTTAAGAGATTTTTATTTATTACAAAATCCTTCGCAAGTCCCCGCCTGCAAGTCCAGTAAGAGTTGCCTTGTTTCCTCTACCATGCACGAGCTTCGCCTGTTTCAAGGATTTCATAATCAAGGGGTGAAATTATAGATTGGAGTATTTCATTTTTTGACTTACTCTAATCTAAATCATACTTATATTATAATTGCGGGTAACTGCCTAGTCAAGAGATTTTTTCAGAAAATTTTTAACAGAATAATATTTATTCCTATTAAGAATAATAGTAAAAGCCGCAAACCCGCTCCCTGCATAAAAAAGCAGCAGTGCCATGCGTTCGGCACTGCTGCTTTCAGAGGGTTGATGTTGTGAAAGGATGTATAAAAGAAAAGGGGTATTATGTATCAGTCAGTGGGATTTCTAACTGATGAGCTTATTATAAGGCGAACTGACTGATTAGTCAATGGATAATCTGTGAACTTTGCATCGTTTTGATGAACTCTAAAAAAATCATTTTATCGCTGCCATCAGCGCGTAAAAAATTGGCGGTACGATAAGCGCCGGCAGCATATTCAGCGTTTTGCAGTCACGCAGCTGCAAAATTCCCAGTCCGCTGCTCATCAGAAAAATGCCGCCCAAAACAGAAATTTCTCCCATCAGCGCCGGCGTCATATAAGGCGCAATCACTCCGGCGAAAAGATAAATGCTTCCCTGCCACAAAAGCAACACCAAAGCCGCCGCGGCAATGCCAATGCCATAGGCCGAGCCAAGAATAATCGACGAAACAAAATCAAGTGTCGCATTAGTATACAGATAAGTATTGTTGCCGTTGAGCCTGCTTTCAATCGGTCCCAAAATAGAAAGTGTACCGATGCAGAACAGCAAAATAGCGGTTGAAAGTCCTTCCGCCAGCTTGCTGCCACCCTTGGCGCTTGCCAAAAGCTTGTGAAAACGGCCGTCTATATCCAGCCAGGTTCCTATCATCGTGCCAATGGCAATGCTAGCGATGAATAATACCGGGTAGGTTGTTTTCGGCATATTGCTGACAAAGGCATTCGCTCCCAGGCCCACGGTTGCCAGACCAAGGCCGTCGAAAAGCGCTGTTTCATAGCGTTCGTTAACACCTCTGCTGAGAAAACTGCCGATTACAGAACCGGTTAAAATTGCACTTACATTAACGATTGTTCCTAACATTTTCAATATCCCCTCAAGTTTACAAATACTTCCTGCGCAGGCTACAAAGATTTTACACTTCCCCCGCTCAGGCATCTTTACAGATGCCCTTTTATTTTATACTATATTAGTACCAAATACAATTCCTACAAAGGGGGTAAATACGAATGAAAAAAACTCTTCTCACGTTATTCTTGGCGATGGCGGTAGCAGCAGGTGCGTCGGCTGCGCAGCAAACCGAAATCGACAAGGGCGACCGCTTTGACTATAAATATCCTGTTTTCACGCAGGAAAATCCTTTGGCAGCACAGCGCATGAACCGCGATATCCAAAAAATGGTCAGCAAATCGCGTAAGGATTTGCGCCATCCGGATATGCGTGCTGTCGGCAGCAATTATGAGGTGATTTACGAAAATGACCAGTTTGTCTGCCTCACCTTCAACACCTGGTACTATTATGATAAGGCTGCACATGGTATGTATTATACGCACGGCATCGTTTATGACAAGGATACCGGCAAGCGTGTTCCCTACACCCGCTTCATGGAAAAGCTGGACGCCGAGCAGCTGAAGCAGGATATTAAGGCCAAGAAGCTGCCCGTTTACGGTGCAGATTTGAAAACTGTCAGCGAAGCGCCGTTTATTGACAACATCGACAACTTCAAAGTAAGCAAGGATTATATCATCACCGAGGACGGTCATCTTTATCTGATGTACCAGCCCTACGAGCTTGACTGCTATGCCGCTGGCGTTACCTATGTCAAAGTAAAATAAGCATAAAAAGCAAAGCACTGCTCCGCATCTCCTGTAAGGAAATGTGAGCAGTGCTTTTTTACAGCATATTTACTTCTTATCCAGCACGCAGATTTCAATTCCCGATGCAGCCATCATATCCTCCGCCAGCTTATCCGGATAAGGATTAGCATAAACAATGCGCTTAATGCCTGCGTTAATCAAAATCTTGGTGCAGACCACACAGGGCTGATGCGTACAGTACAGCGTACCGCCGTTGACAGACACACCATGATAGGCAGCCTGCACTACAGCATTCTGCTCTGCATGGATACCGCGGCACAGCTCGTGCATCTGCCCCGAAGGCACATGCAGCTGCTCGCGCAGGCAGCCCGTAACCTCACAGTGAGACAAATCCTTAGGCGTACCGTTATAGCCTGTCGCTACAATCTGTTTATTTTTGACGATTACCGCGCCGACACTGCGGCGCATACAGGTTGAACGGCTGCTGACTACTCTGGCAATCTCCATAAAGTAATCATCCCAGCCGGGTCTTGTTTTGCGTTCCATAATTTTTTATACCGTACCAAAAATTCTGTCGCCTGCATCGCCCAAGCCCGGCACGATGTAGCCATGCTCATTAAGATGATCATCAAGCACAACAGTGTAGATAGGCACATCAGGATGTGCTGCATTCAGTTTTTCTACACCTTCGGGAGCAGCAACGAGGCACATGAAGCGCAGGTTTTTCATACCACGCTTTTTGAGCTGGTCAATAGCAGCAATAGCACTGCCACCGGTTGCCAGCATCGGGTCAACAACAATAGTATAAGCGTCCATATCCGCAGGCAGCTTGCAGTAATACTCCATCGGCAGCAGAGTTTCTTCGTTACGGCTCATGCCGATATGACCAACATTGGCTTCGGGAATAACACTGAGTACGCCCTCCATAAAGCCCAGGCCTGCACGCAGGATAGGCACAACAGTGACACTGCCTTTAATACGGCAGCCAGTGGTTTCGCACAGCGGAGTGGTAACCTTTACTTCTTCCACAGGTAAATCTCTGGTAGTTTCAAAGGTCAGCAGCGCTGCAACCTCACTGATGATGTGGCGGAAAGTTACGCTCTTGGTATCCTTGTCACGCAGGATAGTCATTTTTGCTTGCAGCAAAGGATGGTTTACTACATTGATTTGCATTGGATATATCGCTCCTTTTCTTATTAAGACGAAGCGGATAAAGCTTTATCGGTCGTCTTAATTATAAATTAGTATATAACGGATACTTAGCGCACAGTGCAGCAACGCGTTTTGCAGCCTCTGCATGCTTATCAGTATCTTCAGGGTTATTGAGCACCAGGCCCATAATAGAAGCAACCTCTTTGAAGTCCTCTTCTTTGAAGCCGCGGGTAGTAGCAGCCGGAGTACCCAGACGGATACCGCTGGTTACAAACGGGCTGGCAGGATCAAACGGAATAGTATTTTTATTACAGGTAATGCCAATATTATCCAGCAGCTTTTCTGCTTCCTTACCGGTCAGGTTTTTGTTGCGTACATCAACCAAAATCAGATGGTTGTCGGTACCGCCGGAAACCAGACGGAAGCCTTCAGCCTTCAGGCCTTCGGCAAAAGCCTTGGCATTCTTGACAATGTTTTCTGCGTACTCTCTGAATTCAGGCTTCAGAGCTTCGCCAAAAGCAACAGCCTTAGCAGCAATAACGTGCATCAGCGGGCCACCCTGAATGCCGGGGAAAATAGCCTTGTTGATTTTCTTGGCATATTCCTCGTTATTGGTCAAAATCAGACCGCCGCGAGGACCACGCAGAGTTTTATGGGTAGTAGTGGTTACGATATCAGCATACGGAACCGGAGACGGATGCAGGCCTGCTGCAACCAGACCGGCGATGTGTGCCATATCAACCAGCAGCAGAGCGCCGTTAGCATGCGCGATATCAGCGATGCGTTTGAAATCGATAATGCGCGGATAAGCGCTGGCACCGGCAACAATCAGTTTCGGATGATGCTCTTTAGCCAACTTGTCCATAGCTTCATAATCAATCAGCTCGGTTTCCGGATTAACTCCATAATGAACAACGTTGAAATAAGTACCGGAAATATTTACAGGGGATCCATGGCTCAGATGACCGCCTTGGGACAGGTCCATACCCATAATGGTATCGCCGGGTTTCAAGAAAGCAAAGTACACGGTCAGATTGGTGCTGGCACCGCAGTGAGCCTGTACGTTAGCATATTCAGCATGGAATAATTTTTTGGCACGTTCAATAGCCAAAGTTTCAACCTTATCAACATATTCACAGCCGCCATAATAACGGTGACCGGGATAGCCTTCAGCATACTTATTGGTCAGTACGCTGCCCATAGCCTCCATTACTGCGGGAGTAACGATGTTTTCGGATGCAATCAGTTCGATTTTGTCACGTTGGCGGTTAAGCTCCGCATCAATGTAACCTTTCAGCTCAGGATCAACTACGCTAAGTTTTTCCAGATTCATTTTAAGTCCCTCCTAAAAATAAAACATTAAATATCAACCAGTTTTATCCACAGGCTGTGGATAAGCGCTCAGAAATTCTGCTCTACTAAAAGACGCAGACGGTGCCTTATGGACGATTTTCCAGGTATTGGGCACGCGGTCCACCCACCAACGGCGGACGAGTTTTAGCGGCAGTCAGCACTGCTTCGCCAATTTTTTTATATTGCAGGCGTACAGGTACAGCAACTCGTTTGAGATGCATGCCGATGAGCGTCTGGCCAATATCAATACCAAGATGGGCAGAAATTTTTTCTACCACTACAGGTTCAGCAAAATTTTCATAAGCAGCAGTTGCCATAGCGCCGCCGGCATGAGCAACCGGACGCACGGTAACCTCCTCAAGATTGTAGCATTCAGCTGTAGCTGTCTCCACTACCAAGGAACGGTTGAGATGCTCACAGCATTGTACGGCAAGATAAAGCTCGTGTGCATCGCACACTGCCTTCAGCGCCTTGAACATAGCAACAGCTGTTTCACTGCTGCCGCCGGTGCCGATTTTGTTGCCGAGCACTTCGCTGGTACTGCAGCCAAGCACGAAAATCTGTCCCTTTTTAGGCTTTGCTATGCTAATGAGCTCTTCAGCAGCTGCTGCAAGCTCCTTAGCTATTTGCATATTTGTTTCCATTGTTGCTTTACTTCTTTTCTGTTTATTTTCAGAAACACAAAAATCGTTTAGGCTGCAACGCAAAGACGATTATTTTGCTTCCAGATCCATAATTTTATTTACACGGCGTTCATGACGACCACCGGCAAATTCAGTTTCCAGCCAAGCGTCGGTAATCATTTCTGCCAGGCCTACGCCCAAAACACGCTCGCCCATGCAGAGAACGTTGGCATTGTTATGCTCGCGGCTCATTTTAGCGGAGAAAACATCACCGCACAGAGCAGCGCGAATGCCCTTGCATTTATTGGCAGCGATAGAAATACCGATACCGGTACCGCAAATCAGGATGCCCTTTTGCGCACCGCTTGCACCGCTGGTAATATCCTCGCACAGCTTTGCAGCATAGTCGGGATAGTCTACGGAATCTTCGCTGTAGGTACCATGGTCAACAACCTCGATGCCTTTATCCTCTAAATATTTTTTGATATGCTCCTTCAAATGGAAGCCGCCATGATCACAAGCCATTGCAATTTTCATAAATAATCTTCTCCTCTCCTACTTTTTAATGCCGGGATTATCTTTAACCTTTATTGTAACATAAATGACGGTAAATTTACATTATTTTTTAAATGCAGGCTGCCGTTTTCCAGCGTTATGATCTGATAGCCCGCAGCCTTACGCAGGCGGTTCATAATTGCCAGTCCCAAGCCGTCCTCCTCTACGCCTTCGGCGAGGATGACGTCCGGACAGGTACGGTCAAAATCGCGCAGCAGGTAGAATAAATCTGCCGCCAGCTGCTCGCGGCTGTCGCCCCAGCAGGAAAGCTGCAGCTGCTGCTTTTCGACAAGCTCTGCCAGCTCGCTCTCCAGCTCACGTCCGCAAAGCACGCCGACGGTTTTGCCTTCAGCCAGAGCCTTGGCAATAACCTGTGGCAGACGTTTGCAAGCTTCGCCTTCAAACAGGTAAACAGGTGCTTTCGGTGCATAATGACGGTACTTCATTCCCGGAGCCTTGGGTTTAAAATTTTTATCTCCCTGCAGCGCCGGGTCTATTTCTACCGCACCCATAACCTCCGTCAGCATTTCATAGGTAATGCCGCCCGGTCGCAGGACAGTGGGAACAGCGCTCGTTGTATCCACCACGGTGGATTCCAGACCGATGCCGCAGTTGCCGCCATCAAGCATACCGGCAATTTTTCCCTGCATATCCTCCAGCACATCCTGAGCGTTCGTCGGGCTCGGACGACCGGAAATATTGGCTGACGGCGCCGCAATAGGGCAACCGCAGGCACGGATAAAATCCTGGGCAAATTTATTGGACGGGAAGCGTACAGCGACTGTTTCCAAACCTGCGCTTACAGCGTCAGGCACGATAGAAGATTTGTTGACAATCAGTGTCAGCGGTCCCGGCCAAAAATGCTCCATGAGCTTTTTGGCATTAGCATTCAAGCCGGTAGTCAGCTGCGCAATATCTTCCTTTTTAGCAATGTGCAGAATCAACGGATTATCATTAGGTCTGCCCTTAGCAGCAAAAATCTTGGCTACAGCCTCAGGATTCAATCCATCCGCACCCAAACCGTAAACTGTTTCCGTCGGAAACGATACAACCTCACCCGCACGGATCAGTGCCGCTGCCTCCTGCATAATCTCTTGATTATCAGAGTTCTTTTGTAATTTCCAGTAGGAGGTTTTCATATTTATCCTCACCCTCTTTTTCTTTTAACGCAAAAACCATGCGCGGTATGCCTGCATAGTCCGGGCGCACGGCAACTTTGGCAAAGCCATGCTCTAGGCACAGCTTCTGCACAGCCTCGCTTTGGTCGATGCCTATTTCAAACGCCAGCAGTCCGTCCTCCGCCAAATGCTCCGCCGCTTCGGCACAGATGCGGCGATAAAAATCAAGTCCGTCCGCACCGCCGTCAAGCGCAGTATGCGGCTCCTGCTGTACATCCTGCGCCAGCGTCGCAATATCGGCAGCAGGAATATACGGCGGATTCGAAACGATGATATCAAACTTTTTCTCCACAGGTACATTGCTGAACAAATCACTTTGGCGGAAGGCCACACGCTTATCCACGCCGATAGCGGCAGCGTTTTCTTTCGCTACTGCCAAAGCCTCGTTGCTGATATCCACGCCCACGCCAACGGCAGCAGGCAGATAATCAAGCAGCGAAACGATAATAGCACCGCTGCCCGTACCGATATCCAGAGCCTTGACGGCGCCGTCTGCGCGCAACATCGGCGCAGCCTTCACCAGGCTTTCCACTAACAGCTCCGTTTCCGGGCGCGGCACCAGGGTAGCAGGCGTAACCTTAAAGTTGTTGCGCATAAAAGCACGCTCACCGATAATGTAGGCCAGCGGCTCATGCTTAGCGCGGCGCTCTACATATGAGCGCATCTTCTCGCGCTCCTCCTCGCTTAAAGGCTTGTCAAACTCGGTATACAGCTTAATGCGTTCACATTTCAAGACAGCACAAAGCAGCACTTCGGCGTCAAGGCGTGGATTTTCCACGCCTTTTGCTTCAAAGTGCTGCTTAGTCCAGTTTAAGATTTTCATAATCGTCCAAACCGGCTTATCCATTTTATTTCACCTGCCGTAATTGTTCGCTTTGCTTAGCAGTAATCAGCGCACCCAGCAGCTCGTCCAGATCACCGTTGACAATGCTGTCCAGCTTATGCAGTGTCAGACCGATGCGATGGTCGGTAACGCGTCCCTGCGGATAGTTGTAGGTGCGGATACGCTCGCTGCGGTCGCCGGTGCCTACCTGGCTCTTGCGGTCCTCGGCAGTAGCGGCACGCTGCTCTTCCTGCGCCTGCTCCAAAATACGCGCACGCAATACGCGCATACATTTTTCACGGTTTTTCAGCTGAGATTTTTCATCCTGGCACTGTGCCACAATGCCTGTCGGAATATGGGTAATACGAACTGCAGATTCGGTTTTGTTTACGTACTGGCCACCGGCACCGCCTGCACGATAGGTATCGACACGCAGGTCTGCAGGATTGATTTCTACATCAACCTCTTCAGCCTCCGGCAGTACAGCCACTGTAACAGTAGAGGTGTGTACGCGTCCCTGAGATTCGGTTTCCGGCACGCGCTGTACACGGTGTACGCCGCTTTCGAATTTCATACGGCTGTAAACGCTGTCACCGCTGATTTGGAAAACGACCTCCTTAAAGCCGCCCAGCTCAGTCGGGTTGGAATCCATAACCTCAACGCGCCAGCCACGGGTTTCTGCATAACGCAGATACATACGGAAGAGAACACCGGCAAAAAGTGCAGCCTCATCACCGCCGGCACCGCCGCGGATTTCCACGATAACGTTTTTGTCATCGTTCGGGTCGGAAGGCAGCAAAAGAATCGTGAGCTTTTCCTCATATTCTTCAATCTGTGGTTTGAGCTCCTTCAGCTCCTCTTTAGCCATTTCCACCAGCTCTTCGTCATCGCCTGCTGCCAGCAGCTCCTCTGCCTCATCACGAGCCTTAATCATATCGCGGTATTCACGGTAAGCGGTAACAATCGGTTCCAGCTTGGCATGCGCTTTGGTAGCCTTCAGCCAGTTGGTCTGGTCGGCAATAACCTCGGGGTCACTGATTTTTGCCTCTAAGTCTAAATATCTGTCTTCTAGTGCCTGCAATTTGTCGAGCATTAGAAATTCTCCTCTCAAGTGTTATGTTAGTCTTATAAATTTAATTCAAAGTGATTCGTTAAGAAAACATTCTCTCCTACAAGCGAAGTGTTCAATATAACGTTATTTTAAAGGCAGAATAGTGCAGTCCCCTCTCAGTCGCCCTACGGGCGCCAGCTCTCCCCAAGGAGAGCCTCATAGATCAGCCTGCAAACCTATAAAATCACTTTTACTCTATAATTTCTTCAGGCGGCAGCACTGCCTTCAGCGAAGCAATTGCCACCTCAATCTGGCTGTCGTCAGGCTGACGTGTAGTCAGCTTCTGCAGCAAAAGTCCCGGCATAATAGCCATATGCACCAGCTTATTGTCGTTATGCGCTCCGGCAAAACGGATAATCTCGTAGCTGACGCCCGCAATCACCGGCATCAGCACTACACGGGAAGCAATGCGTTCCAGCAGGCTGGGCCAGCCCAGGAAGGTAAAAATAAACATGCTTATCAGCATGACAATCATCAGAAAGTTGGTGCCGCAGCGCGGGTGCAGCGTACTGAACGGACGCACATTTTCTACACGCAGGGGCAGGCCTGCCTCATAGGTATAAATAGTTTTATGCTCCGCACCGTGATACTGAAAGACGCGCTGAATGTCCTCCATAGAGGAAATCGCTGCAATATAGGCCAGAAAAATAACCATGCGCAACACACCCTCAGCCAGGTTGAGCATCATCGGATCCTCAGTCAGCTCATGCAGAAAACGCATCGACCAGGTCGGAATAACAATAAACAGACCGACAGCCAGCAATACAGATGTAGCAATAGTCATTGCCATTTCCTTGCCCGTCAGCTGCTCGTCCTCTTCACCGGAAACCTGTGCCGAATAGGCCAAGGCCTTAATACCGTCATATAATGATTCAAATAAAGCAATAACGCCGCGAAGCAGCGGTTTTTTCAAAATAGGATATTTATCACGGATACTGTTGACAGGATTTACATCCACGGCAATTTCTCCGTCAGGTTGGCGCACGGCAACGGCCACCTTATGCGGTCCGCGCATCATAACGCCCTCAATTACGGCTTGTCCGCCTACAGATAATTTTTTCGTGCTCATAGATATACTCCGTAAAACTAAATAAAGCAGAACCCGCATGTGCAAGCTCTGCCTTATTGTATAGATTATTGTTCTTTGTTGTAACGTTTGTTGAACTTCTCGATACGACCACGAGCAGCTACGTTACGTTGTTGACCAGTGAAGAATGGATGGCATTTAGAGCAAACATCCACGCGTAATTCTTTTTTAGTGCTACCAGTTACGAAGCTTGCACCACATGCGCAGGTAGCAGTAACTTCACCGTAATTCGGATGAATCTTTTCTTTCATTCTTTACACCTCTCTTTGCTAAGAACATTATATTCATAATTTAGAAGCTGCCTTGCTTGGCAAAGCGGCTTGCATTAACACTAGACTAGTGTAACATATCCTACAAGTAAACGCAAGCTATTTTTTACTAAAATCGACAACACCCTGCAGATAATTAATAAACTGCTGCGCCGTACGTCCGGAAATGCCACCGTGATGCAGCTCCCACTTCCGCGCTTCGGCACAAAGGAAGTCGTCAGCAAGCTCCAGTCCCTGTTTTTTAGCCAGCTCGCAGACAATTTTGTAGTATTCCTTCTGCGTAGGCTGTCCATAATAAATCGTGCAACCGAAGCGATTAACCAGAGAAAGCTTTTCCTGCATCGTATCCGACTTGTAAATGCCATCCTCCTGCGTTACATCGTTGCGGTCCTTCCACGTTTCATTAATCAGATGTCTGCGGTTAGATGTAGCGTAAATCAAAATATTATCCGGACGCACCTCCAGACCGCCTTCGATGATAGCCTTCAGATATTTGTATTCGATTTCAAATTCCTCGAATGACAAATCATCCATATAGATAATAAAGCGGTAGTTGCGGTTTTTAATTTGGGCAATCACCTGCGATAAATCGCGGAACTGATGCTTGTAGATTTCTATCATCCGCAGGCCCTGATCATAATATTTGTTGATAAGCGCCTTAATGCTGCTGGATTTTCCTGTACCACTGTCGCCGAAAAGCAGCACGTTATTTGCCGGGCGGCCTGCTACAAAAGCCTCCGTATTTTCCAGCAGGCGCTGCTTCTGGTCCTCATAACCGATAAAATCATCAAAGGTAATCTGCTCCGTATTGGATATCGGCACCAGCTCCGGCTCGCCCTGCTGTGCCTCCGCTATACGAAAGGCCTTGTTCAGACCAAGCTTGCCCACGCCGTAATCATGATAGAATTTGGTAACGCAGGCGAAAAACTCATCAGCATCGGCAGCACCTTCCAAAGCAGTGCTTAGCCCCTGCACCTTTTCGCTGATATTTTTGTTATAGCGACGCTCCTGCTTTACCACAGCCTGATAATTGCTGATTAACGAAAAGCAGTTAATCTCCAGCGCACGCTCCAGCTCGCTGAAATCATAAGCAAACAGCTGCTGAAAGATTTTAAAGTCATGCTTGGCAAACTGATTAACGCTGCCATCGCAGGCACCAACCTTTTCACAGGTAATGGCAAAGGGATTTTCACAGCTGACGAGCAAAAACGCCAGATAATTATGCCAAAGATTTTTGTCAAAGCCATAAACGGTGCCAATATCAAGCAGCTTATGTACCTGCTCATAAATTTCCGCCGTCAGCTCCTCGCGGTTATAATCACCTGCTGAAAATTCAGCGCAGATAGCTGCCAACGGCTCCAGCAAATTGTCCGCCGGCAGGTTGCGGTAAATAACTAATTGTGATACAAGCTTATGCATATCTTTCCCCTCAAATATCTCTATTTTATAAATTCAAATTTTTCCGTATCGAACATGCCCATATCCGTAATGCGCAGCTTGGGAATAACCGGCAGCGCCATAAAGCTCAGGCTGATGAACGGGTCGATGCCGTCCGATACACCCTGCGCATGTGCCTTCGCCGCAATCTCATCAAGACTGCCGATAAGCTCTTCGGCAGGCGCGCTGCTCATCAGGCCGCAGATATTCAGCGGCAGTGTATCGACAACCTCGGTGCCCCTGACTAAGGTATAACCGCCCTGTACGCGAACCAGCTCCTTAGCTGCAGCATTCATTGCTTCCGGACTTGTGCCGATAACAATCAGATTATGTGAATCGTGTGCTACCGTTGTCGCTACCGCGCCGTCCTTCAGCCCGTAACCACGCAAGAGGCCAAGGCCTACATTACCGGTGCCGTGATGTCTTTCCAGTACGGCAATCAGATACACATCGCCTTTTTCCAGAGCAGCGGCAATATCCTTGCCCATAATAGTGCTCTTCTCGGTAAAGATTTCACCTGGAAGCATAGTAATAACAGGATATTCCCTGTCGTCGGCAAAATGCGATAAAGAGAAGGTATCGGCACTAAAGGCTGCAGGCTTCACGCTGCCCTGCAGGCTGGCGTTAGGCGTAACAGGCGTAATCTTTTCGCAGGCCTTGAGTGCATCCACGCCCTTATGGAAAACAGCCTGCGGCGTAAGGCTTTGCAGATTGTCAAAAACTACCAAATCCGCCTGCCAGCCGGGAGCAACGGCCCCCACACGATGCAGTCCGTAAATACGTGCAGCGTTGATAGTTGCCAGGCGCAGAGCACGCACAGGCTCCATACCTAATGCTATTGCCATTTGTACGCAGTGACGAATAGTTCCTTCGTGGCGAATATCGGCAAGATGCTTATCATCGGTACAGAAGGCCAGGCTGCTTACATCAATACCTTCTTCAATAACGCCGCGCAAAATTGCCGTAAGATTACGCGAAGCACTGCCCTCGCGCACCAGCACTGCCAGACCGTTGCGCAGCTTTTCCTTCGCCTCGTCCCAGCTGATGCTCTCATGGTCCGTATCAATGCCGCTGGCAACGTAGGCCGCCAGCTCCTTGCCACGCACGCAGGGTGCATGACCGTCGATTACACGGCCCAAACTCTGGAACAGATCCAGCTTTTTCTGTACCTCGGCGGAATTATAAATAACACCGGGCACATTCATCATCTCGCCCATGCCCAGTACACCCGGCTCATTGACAAGCTTAATCATATCGCGCGCATCCATCACACAGCCGCTGTGCTCAAAGCGTGTGGCAGGCACGCAGCTCGGCAGATTCACATAATAGTTCAGCGGCATCTGGCCGCCGGCCTCCAGCATATAGTGAATACCTGCTGCACCCGCTACGTTGGCAATTTCGTGCGGGTCGGTAATCAGCGTGGTTACGCCCCAGCGCAGCTCCTCGGCGCAGTAATGCTCCGGCACAGCCATCGAGCTTTCTACATGGCAATGTGCATTAATCAGACCGGGCGCAACATATGCTCCCTGCAGGTCGATGATTTTTTCCGCCTTATCATAGCTGCCGACACCGGCGATAACGCCCTCGGCGATAGCAACATCAGCTTCATAAATTGTTTCGGTCAGCACGTCAACAACCCTGCCGTTCTTCAAAAGAATATCAGCAGGGCTGTTACCAAGTGCGACCGCTCTTACACGGTCCATCATATTTTTTACCTCAATCCTTTTACACGTAAATATATTTCAGGATAAAGATTACTGCCAGCACATATACAATCCAGCTGGTTTTTTTGTTTTTGTATTCACCGCTGAGCAGGTTAATTGCCACATAGGAGATAACGCCCATGGAAATGCCTTCGGAAATAGAATACATAAAGGGCATTGCTACTGCTGCAACAAAAGCAGGAATAGCTTCGGTCATATCATCAAAGTCTACATTAAGCAGACTGCTTACCATCAAAAAGCCTACAATTACCAGTGCCGGAGCGGTAGCAAAGGCAGGAATTGCCAGGAAGATAGGTGCAAAGAACAAGCTGAGGAAAAACAGAACAGCTGCAGTAACAGCAGTCAGACCTGTACGGCCGCCGACAGCAACGCCGGCGCTGCTTTCTACGAAGGTAGTAACGGTAGAGGTACCCAGCAGCGCACCACCGGTAGTAGCGATGGAGTCAGCCAGCAAAGCGCCTTCAATCTTCGGCAGCTTGCCGTCCTTGTCCAGCATTTTAGCCTTGGAAGCAACACCAATCAAAGTGCCGAGAGTATCAAACAAATCTACAAACATGAAGGAAAGCATGATTGTAATGAAGTTAAAGGTAAAGATAGCACTGAAATCCAGCTGCATAAATGTCGGTGCCAGGCTGGGAACAGAAATGCCGTTAGCAAAGCTGGGCATAACGGAGAACATGCCGAGTTTCGGATTCGGTACATAAATACCGGTCAGCTCGCAAATCATGCCTAAGCCCCAGGTAACCAGAATACCTACGAGGATACCGCCGGGAACCTTTTTCGTCATCATTACAGCGGTCAGCAGAATACCGATAAGCGCCAGCAAAGCACCGATACCGGTGGACCAGAAGGTGCCGTCTGCCAAAGCAGCCTTAAACGGATACAGACCAACGAGAGTCGGTCCGGCAACAACGAGCTTAGAATTCTGCAATCCGATAAAGGTGATGAACAGACCGATACCGCTGGTAACGCCGAACTTCAGCGCAGGCGGAATGGAGTTAAACAAGGCTTCGCGCACCTTAGTCAGGGACAGAACAATGAACAGAATACCTTCAACAAAAACTGCTGCCAACGCAACCTGCCAGCTGTAACCCATCTGTCCTACAACAGTATAAGCAAAGAAAGCGTTCAGGCCCATACCCGGAGCAAGAGCAAAAGGATAGTTAGAGAACAGCGCCATGAGCAGAGTACCAAGACAAGCACCCAAAGCAGTAGCTGTAAATACAGCACCCGCATCCATACCGGCAGCACTTAAAATGCCGGGGTTAACAGCTAAAATATAAGCCATCGTCATAAAGGTGGTGATACCGGCAAGAATTTCTGTGCGGACATCCGTCTGATGTTCCTTCAGGCGAAATGTTTTTTCCAAAAAATCTGTCATTATTATAGCCTCCTATGCTATCTATTTGCCCAAGCTGCAGGACTCAGGCGCAATTTAAAGATTAAGGCTGCCTGCACAGCCGTCAAGCCATTAATATGTTAAAATCTCCGGACCGTTTTCTGTAATCAGAATCTGATGCTCCCATTGAGCGGAAAGACTGCCGTCACAGGTATAAACAGTCCAGTTATTGGTTTCGTCAACAAAGATATCTCTGTGTCCCATGTTAATCATCGGCTCAATAGTAAAAATCATTCCCGGTACAAGCACCATACCGGTTTTGCGTTTGCCTACATGGAAGACGAACGGATCCTCATGGAATTCTACACCAACGCCGTGGCCGCCGAATTCTTCGACAACGGAATAGCCGTGCTTATGTGCCAGCTTGGAAACAGCAGCGCCGATATCTCCCAGAAAACCCCAAGGCTGAGCTGCTTCAATACCACGCAGCAGGCATTGCTTGGTAATCGCAACCAAATCTGCAGCCGGCTTAGCAACCTTGCCAATCATAAACATACGGGATGCATCAGCATAATAACCATTGTAAATAGTAGAAACGTCTACGTTCACAATGTCACCGCTGCGCAGTACGTCATGCTCGCTGGGAATGCCATGACAAACCTGGTCATTGATAGAGGTACACACGCTCTTCGGGAAGCCTTCATAGCCAAGCGGTGCAGGAATAGCGTTATGCGCTACTGTATATTCGTAAACGATTCTGTCGATATCAGCAGTAGTCATACCTGCCTTAATATATTTGGCAACCTCATCCAATACACCGGTATTGATTTTGCAGGCTGCACGGATACCTGCAATCTGCTCCGGGGTTTTAATCATATCGCGGTCAGGAACCTCGCAGCCCTGAGCCTGCAGCAACGCAATTTTGGCATCATTCATTTTGTGGCAATCTGCATATGCTTTACCGCTGCCACACCAACATAATTCTTGGTCCAAAGAAAACACTCCTTATCTAAATAATTGTTACAACTTGTACATTACAACCTTATAACTTCTATTTTACCACATATTTAAGGGAAAAATCACATTTTTGGCTTAAAATTCTCTTACAACGTTCGGTTTTTTGTGTTAAAATTATTTTATATGACTCAATGTTAAGAAAGGAAATTTTTATGGAAGCATATGCAATGTATTTTATCGATTTAATTCTGCACCTGGACAAGCATCTGCCAGAAATTATGATGGCCTACGGTCATCTGATTTACGCCATCCTGTTCATGGTAGTGTTCTGCGAAACCGGTCTGGTAGTCACCCCGTTTTTACCGGGCGATTCGCTGCTTTTCGCCTGTGGCGCCCTTGCCGCTGCCGCACCCGAAGGCATGGATATAAAAATTATCGTGCCCATCTTTTTACTTTCTGCTGTGCTGGGCGACGCCTGCAATTATATGATAGGCGAGCATCTCGGTATACACATGATTAAGAAGAATATCATTAAGAAGGAGCATGTCGACAAGGCCAGCGCATTTTATGACAAGCATGGTCATAAGGCAATTTTTCTGGCCCGCTTTGTGCCGATTGTTCGCACCTTTGCACCCTTCGTTGCCGGCATCGGCAAGATGCACTACCTGACCTTTGCTCATTACAATGTCATCGGTGCCGTAGTGTGGGTATTTCTCTTTGTCGGCGGCGGTTACTTCTTCGGTAACATCCCTGCCATCAAGCATAATTTTACGCTGGTAACTTTGGGTATCATCGTCTTCTCCCTGCTGCCTGTGTTATATGAATTCGTAGGCAAGAAAATTTTAGGCAAGAAATAAGACGGTCTTGGAATTTTGGTAACAGGCTCTCCCCAAGGAGAGCCTTTACACAGTTAGACTCCAAAGTACATATATAAATTTTAAAAATTGAGGGTGATTTAAAATGACTTATCGTTTTAACAGTGATTACACCGAAGGCTGCCATCCTGCAGTCCTTGAAAAACTCGTGCAAACCAACATGGAACAGACTGACGGCTACGGCCTTGATCCATACTGCGACGAAGCACGCAAATTGATTAGAGAAGCCTTCGCCTGCCCGAACGCTGACGTACATTTTCTCGTTGGCGGCACCCAAACCAACCTGACGGTTATCTGCGCTGCATTACGTCCGCATCAGGCTGTTTACGGCGCTGTTCCCAGCCATATTAATACGCATGAGGCCGGTGCTATTGAGCATGTAGGTCACCGCGTACTGCCACTTCCGAGCGAGGACGGCAAGCTAACCGCAGAGCAAATCCGCCACGAATGGAAAATGTACGATACCGATCCCAGCCGCGAGCATTGGGCTCAGCCGAAAATGGTTTATATCTCCCAACCGACAGAAATCGGCAGCATGTACAGCAAAAAAGAGCTGCAGGATTTATATCAGGCCTGCAAGGACTGCGGTCTTTACCTCTTTGTTGACGGTGCACGCTTAGGCTATGTTCTCGGTGCTCCCAACAACGATATGACTGCAACAGATTTAGCAGCAAACTGCGACGTTTTCTATATCGGCGGCACAAAATGCGGCCTGCTCTTCGGCGAAGCAGTTGTTATTTTGAACGATGCACTCAAGCCTGACTTCCGCACCATCGCTAAGCAATGCGGTTCTATCATGGCCAAAGGACGTCTGCTCGGCGTACAGTTTGGCGCAATTATGAAGGATAATCTTTACAGCAAAATCTGCGGTAAGGGCACACTGCAGGCGCTGAAAATCCGTGATGCACTGTTAGCCAAGGGCTTCAAGTTCGTTACTGAATCCCCTACCAACCAGCAATTCGTGATTATGACTCCGGCACAATTTGAAAAGCTGAGCGAGGAATTTGCTCTCAGCCACATTGCTTATCTGGAGGACGGCAATTACAGTGTACGCATCTGCACCAGCTGGGCAACCAAGGACGAAGAGGTTGACAGACTTATTGCTATGATTAATGAGCTGTAAGCTTGACAGAACACGTAAATTTGCTATAATAAAGACAAAGAGAGACTCTGACAGTGGTGTGTCAGTCCTCCCTTTGCTCTTTGTTATCGATGAAAGGCTGACATTGACCTCTAATGTCGGTCTTTTGTTATTTTGTAAGCAAAACTACTTACGTGTAGACATAATGGTCGCAATAAGCAAACCAAATGTTAACATTATCTGTAACGCTTCGGCTACTGTCATGCTCCCACCTCCTTACGGAGGAACCGACCTGTCAGAATCTCTAGTGTTATTATAACAGCTATCCTATTTATTGACAATATGTTCACGAAAATAAAAAGACGGTCGTTTGACCGTCTTTTTTATTTTGCTCTTTTTACTTCAACGTTTCTACAACGCTCTGCAGCTTTTCCTGCCAGTCGGCGCAATAATCCGCACCGCCCTGCGCGCAGTCGCTCTTGCCGCCGCCACGGCCGCCAAAGGCTTCGTTGAGCAGCTTAATAACACTACGGCAATCGCCTGCAGTATCAGCCCCCAAAGCAACTGCGTAGCTGATGCGCTCAGGCTGCACTGCTACCAAAAGGCTCAGCGTGTTTTTCAAGGCAGTAACCTTCGGCAGAAAGGCTTTGATATCCTTGGCATCGTGACCTTCCATAGGCAAAGCCAAAACCTTTACTCCATCAGCATTCACCGGTGCAGCAGCATATGTTTCCTGAAGCTTTTCTTCTTCAATCTTCAGCAGCTTGCTCTTGGCAATGTCAAGCTGTGCAAGCAAATCATTTTTCTGCTTATTTACGGCAGCAGGCACCTGCTCAGGCTTTACGGAAAGACTTGCAGCAACGTTTAGTAAAGTGCTGTTCTTGGCGTCCGCATCAAGCAGTGCTCTGCGGCCGCAGACAAACTCTACGCGGCAACCACCCTTATGCTTTTCATGACGGATGACCTTAACACTGCCCAGCATCCCTGTAAATGGTGGATGCGTACCGCAGCAGGTACAGATATCGGCATCCTCAACGGAAACGATACGCAGCGTGCCTGTCAGCTTGCTGTTGAACTTACGCATCTTATCCTTCAGCTTGACAGCCTCTGTGCTGTCCATATAGCTGATATGTACCGGGCGATTCTCCCAGATGATTTCATTCGTATATAATTCTGCCTGCAGCAGCTCCTCGTCCGTCAGCTCCTTATCAAGGTCAATGAAAACATCATCCTCATTCATATGAAAGCCGATGTTGTTGGCCTTAAACAGCTTCCAGCAGGCGTAGGACAAAAGATGCTCGCCCAAATGCTGCTGCATTCTGTCCAGACGCACAGGCCAGTCCAGCACAGCCTCTGCCTCGGCGCCAACCTCCAACGGTTTGTCGCACTCATGGTAAATGTGACCATCCTTTTCGCTTACGTAGCTTACAACCGCATCAGCCAGCTTACCTCTGTCACTCAGCTGACCGCCGCCTTCCGGAAAGAAAACCGTCTGGTCAAGCTCAACCAGATATTTGCCATCCTTAGGCGTGCAGGCCGTAACCTTCGCCACACACTGTTTGAGCAAAGAATTATTTTCAAAAAGCTTAATTGTCATTTTTTATTCCCCCTCATGAAATCTATCTGTCTCTAATAACCATTATTGTATCACTAATTTGCTAAACTGTGTTATAATCAGTTATACAAGTCCAAAAAAATTCTATTGAAGCGAATAAGGAGCAATAAATGTTTCAAAATTTACTCTTTGATTTAGACGGTACCCTGACAAATTCCGCCGAGGGTATCACCAAATGCGTACAATACGCCCTGCGCGCTCAAAATATTGAGGAGCCTGATTTAAAAAAGCTGGAGGTTTTCATAGGCCCGCCCCTGCGCGACAGCTTTATCAAATACTACGGCATGACCAGAGAAGAGGCTGAGGCCGGTGTAGAAAAATATCGTGAACGCTATACCGATATCGGCATCTGGGAAAACAAAGTTTATCCCGGTATCATGGAATTATTGGCTGACCTGCAGCAGAATGGCCGCCGCCTCGGCATGGCTACCGCCAAGCCGGAGGTTTTTGCACTGCGAATTGCCGAACGCTTTGGCTTCAACCCCTATTTGGAAGATATCACCGGCTGCAGCCTGGACGGTAAAACAGACAAGAAAGCTTTAGTAGTTGCTGCCGCTCTGGAAAAATGGCAGCTTACTACACCCGAAGCTAAAAATACTGTAGCACTTATCGGTGACCGCCGCGAAGACGTTCTCGCCGCTCACGCCAACGGCATCGCCTGCATCGGCGCAGGCTTCGGCTTCGGCAGCTATGAGGAACTGTCGGAAGCAGATGCCGATTACTATGTTGCCGATGTTCCGGCATTAGCACGCTTTCTGCTGAGCAAAGCGTAAGAACGAATTTAACACGCAAAGGTGATAATATTATGCATATTTACGCAATCGGTGACCTGCATTTATCAGGCGAACCGGCGAGCAAGCCCATGGAGGTTTTCGGCGAGCATTGGCGCAACCATAAAGAAAAGGTTGCCGCTAATTGGCAAAACACCGTAACCGCACAGGACACCGTTATTGTCTGCGGTGATATTTCCTGGGCCATGACTTTGGAAGAAGCAGCACATGATTTAGACTGGTTGGCGCAACTTCCCGGACGCAAGCTGCTGCTGCGCGGCAACCACGATTACTGGTGGAGCAGCCTGAGCAAAATGCAGCAGCGTTACGGCGCTCATTTTGAATTTCTGCAGAACGACTGCATTATGGTTGAGTATATCGCTGTCTGCGGCACCCGCGGCTGGCTGCTGCCCTCAGCCGAAAGCTTCAGTGACGCCGACAGAAAAATTTACAATCGCGAAGGTATCCGTCTGGAGCTTTCCCTGCAGCAGGCACATAAAATGCAGGCTCAACAGATAATTACGGCCTTTCACTATCCTCCGCTCTTTGCGCGCACGGAGCACACCTGCTTTACTAATCTGATGCTGCAGTACGGTGTGCAGCACTGTGTCTACGGCCACATTCACGGTGAAAACCACATTTCCGTTTTTGAAGGATTGCGCGAAGGAATCAACTACAAGCTGGTTTCCTGCGATACGCAAGGCTTTCAGCTTTACAAGGTAATATAACAGTGAAACTTCGCTGATAAACAGACAGGCTCCCCTGAACGAATCGTTCAGGGGAGCTTTTTGTATACAAAAACAAGCCCTCGAATTTCTTCGAGAGCTTGCCATTTACGTTCATTTAATTATTTAGGATAGTTGCTGTTGGAGTTTTCTTTCAGCATAACGTCATGTGCGCCGCCTTCAACCAAGCTGGTTGCGGAAACCAGAGTCAGCTTAGCCTTCTCCTGCAGCTCGCGGATGTTCAGAGCACCGCAGTTGCACATGGTGGAACGAACCTTAGCCAAAGTCAGGTTTACGTTATCCTTCAGGCTACCTGCGTACGGAACGTAGGAGTCAACGCCTTCTTCAAAGGACAGCTTAGCTGCGCCGCCCATGTCATAACGTTGCCAGTTACGTGCACGGCTGGAACCTTCGCCCCAGTATTCCTTCATGTAGGTGCCGTTAATGTTAACCTTGTTGGTCGGGCTTTCGTCGAAACGAGCGAAGTAACGGCCCAGCATCATGAAGTCAGCGCCCATAGCCAGAGCCAGAGTCATGTGGTAGTCATAAACGATACCACCGTCGGAGCATACAGGAATGTATACGCCGGTTTCTTCGAAGTATTCGTCACGAGCCTTGCAAACATCAATCAAAGCAGTTGCCTGGCCACGGCCGATACCTTTTTGTTCACGGGTAATGCAGATAGAACCGCCGCCGATACCAACTTTAATGAAGTCAGCGCCAGCCTCAGCCAGGAAGCGGAAGCCTTCAGCGTCTACTACGTTGCCTGCACCAACCTTAACGCTGTCACCGTAGTGCTCACGGATCCAGTCCAGGGTGATTTTCTGCCATGCGCTGTAGCCTTCGGAGGAGTCAATGCAGAGTACGTCTACGCCTGCATCAATCAATGCGGGAACACGCTCAGCATAGTCGCGGGTGTTGATACCTGCGCCAACGATGTGGCGTTTTTTGCTGTCCAGCAGCTCCAACGGATATTCCTTATGAGTTGCATAGTCTTTACGGAATACCATGTACAGCATACGGCCGTCATCATCAACGATAGGCAGAGTGTTGAGTTTTTTCTCCCAGATGATATCGTTAGCCTGTTGCAGGGTGGTATCTTTCGGAGCATAAACCATTTTATCAATCGGAGTCATGAAGTCACGAACCTTAGCATCCATAGACATACGGCTCGGACGATAGTCACGGCTGGTAACAATGCCTTCCAGCTTGCCGTTAGCGGTACCATCGCTGGTAACAGCAACAGTGGAGTGACCGGTGCGTTCCTTCAGTGCCAGGATGTCAGCCAGAGTGCTGTCCGGACGGATATTTGAGTCGCTGCTTACAAAACCTGCGCGATAGCCTTTAACACGAGCAACCATAGCAGCTTCGTCCTCTACGGATTGAGAACCATAGATGAAAGAAACGCCGCCCTCTTTGGAAAGAGCTACAGCCAGCTTTTCTCCGGAAACAGCCTGCATGATAGCAGAAACCATCGGGATGTTCATAGTAATTGCCGGCTCTTCACCTTTTTTGTATTTAACCAGCGGCGTACGCAGGTCTACATTGGCGGGGATACATTTTTCGGAGGAATAACCGGGAACTAACAGGTACTCACTAAATGTGTGAGCAGGTTCATCATAATAAAAAGCCATTCTTTCATCATCCTTTTCTTAATAATTTTTTGTTTACCACAGCCAAAGCAATTGTTAATCATGTAACATAATTACTTGAAAAAATTGCTTTTCTGCGGTCCGAGTAGGTATTTTATCTATTTTACCTCTTTAAGGCTCTCCATGCAATATCTTTTCTGCAAAAAGCGCCATTAAAATTAATTTTTTCTACAGCAGTATATGCGCGGTCACGTGCAGCCTTGATATTTGCGTCTACGGCAGTTACACCAAGCACACGTCCGCCGTTGGTAAGAACCTTGGCGCCGTCAGCCTTGGTACCTGCGTGGAATACAACAACATCTTTATCAGCAGCAGCGTCAGCCAGACCGGTAATTTCCATGCCCTTGGCATAGCTTTCGGGATAACCTCCGGAAGCCATTACTACGCATACAGCAGCCTTGTCATACCAGCCGAAATCTACCTGATCCAGAGTACCGGTAGCGCAGGCCAGCATAATTTCAGCCAGGTCGCCGTCAAGCAGAGGCAACACTACCTGAGTTTCGGGGTCACCAAAGCGGCAGTTGAATTCTACAACCTTCACGCTGTCGCCCTTAATCATCAGGCCGGCATAAAGGCAACCCTGATAAGGCATGCCTTCCGCTGCCATGGCAGCGATAACGGGCTTCAGAATCAGCTCAGTTGCTTTTAAACGCAATACGTCGGTCATAACTGGAGCAGGAGCATAGGTGCCCATACCGCCGGTATTAGGACCTTCGTCACCGTCAAATACGCGCTTGTGGTCCTGAGAAGCAATCATCGGCACAATGGTTTTGCCGTCGGTAAATGCTAGGAGAGAAGCCTCCTCGCCTTCCATGTATTCTTCCAGAACGAGGCGTGCGCCTGCATTGCCGAATTTATGGTCAGACATCATTTCGTCAATAGCGTCAAGTGCTTCCTGCTTAGTCATAGCAACAACAACGCCCTTGCCAGCTGCAAGACCGTCAGCCTTAACTACGATAGGCGCGCCCTTTTCTTCAACGTAAGCCTTAGCGGTTTCAATATTCTCGCAAACTTTGAAGAAAGCGGTAGGAATATTGTATTTTGCCATCAGCTCTTTGGAAAATGCCTTGGAGCCTTCAAGCTGCGCTGCATCCTTAGAAGGACCGAACACCGGCAGACCGCGGCGTTTGCAAACGTCCGCAAGACCTGCAACAAGCGGTGCTTCCGGACCTACAACAGTCAGGTCAATGCTTTTTTCCTCAGCGTAATCTGCTACGCCCTCCAGATTCTCAACATCCAGAGCAATGCATTCGCATTTAGGCAGCAGTGCCATGCCCGGGTTGCCGGGAGCAGCATAAATTTTTTCAACCTTAGGGCTTTGCGCCAGCTTCCACGCTAAAGCGTGCTCGCGGCCGCCGCCGCCGATTAATAAAATATTCATGGTTATTTCTCCAGTTGCTTCTTCAGATATTCGCTGATCATTGCATCGTATTCAGCAGTATGAGTGAAGGCTTCCAATGCCAGCTCCTTACGGGTGCGTGCATCAACGTCGCCTTCTTTAGCGAGCATTTCCATTAAGCCGGCATAACGGCTAGGATAGGTTACGATAACAACGTCCTTGAAGTTTTTAGCGCTAGCACGTACCATTGCCGGACCGCCGATATCAATGTTTTCAATTGCCTCAGCCTCGGTTACGCCGGGTTTGGCAACAGTTTCGCGGAAGGGATAGAGGTTAACTACAACCAGGTCAATCGGGGTGATGTCATGCTCAGCCAAAGCCTTCATATGCTCCGGATTGCTGCGTACAGCCAGGATTGCGCCATGAATTTTCGGGTTCAGAGTTTTTACACGTCCATCCATGATTTCCGGGAAGCCGGTTACATCACTTACATAGGTTACAGGAATGCCTGCTTCCTTAATAGCCTTCATGGTGCCGCCGGTAGAAATAATTTCTACACCGTTGTCACTCAGGAATTTTGCCAGCTCTACAATGCCGGTTTTATCACTAACGCTTAATAATGCTCTTTTAATTTTCATGCTTTAACCTTTACCTTTCTGCCTTCGATTGTCAGCTTTCCTTCTGCCCAGAGCTTTAAAGCCTCCGGCATTGCGATATGCTCCTGCACCAGAATACGGTCAGCCAGAGTATCCTCGGTGTCGTCATCCATCACAGGAACAACCTTCTGCAGGATAATCGGGCCGCTGTCAGTGCCTGCATCGACAAAATGAACGGTGCAGCCGCTGAATTTTACACCATAGTCCACAGCCTGCTTCTGGCCGTGCAGACCGGGAAAGCTCGGGAGCAGCGCCGGATGAATGTTAATAATCTTATGCTGCCATTTATTTACGAAATCAGCGCTCAGAATACGCATAAAGCCTGCGAGAACTACTAGCTCGCAGCCCTCTGCTTCTAAAGCAGCGTTGATTTTTGCTTCAAATTCTTCTTTGGAAGCGCAAGCCTTACGCTCTACGGCAACGGTTTTTATATCGGCCTTTTGCGCACGCTCCAAAGCAAAAGCATCAGGCTTATCGCTGATTACAACCGCAATTTCCAGCGGCAGAAAGCCATCAGCGATACGGTCCATAATTGCCTGCAGGTTGCTGCCGCGACCGCTTACAAGTACGCCGATTTTATGCACCGAAAACGCCGCCTTTCATAATCGTTTCTTTGTGGCCGGGAACAACCTTACCCAGCTCATAGAAGGTTTCGCCTTCAGCCTTCAGGTGAGCGCGTACAGCGTCAGCCTCAGACGGGTCAACAACCAATACCATGCCTACGCCCATGTTGAAGGTGCGGTACATTTCAGCCCAAGGTACATTGCCCCATTCCTGCAGCTTTTTGAAGACAACAGGAACTTCCCAAGCCTCGGCATTTACCTCAGCATCGCAATCTTCGGGCAGAATGCGGGGAATATTATCATAGAAGCCGCCGCCGGTGATATGTACCATACCGTGCAAATCGAAGTTTTCAATCAGCGGCAGGCAGGTTTTCGGATACAGACGAGTCGGAGTCAGCAGCTTTTCGCCCAAGGTGCAGCCAAATTCCGGTACTTCGGTATCCATAGTATAACCCATAGCCTCAAAGCAGATTTTACGTACGAGGGAGAAGCCGTTGGAATGCACACCGCTGGAGGGCAGGCCCAAAAGTACGTCGCCGGCCTTAACCTTGTCACCGGTAATCATTTTGCTCTTCTCAACTACGCCAACACAGAAGCCTGCGATATCGTATTCGCCTTTGGAGTAGAAGCCGGCCATTTCGGCAGTTTCGCCGCCGATAAGAGCACAGCCGCTTTCCTTGCAGGCATTGGCAACACCCTTAACGATGTTGGCAACCTTTTGGGAATCAACCTTATCTACTGCAATGTAATCCAGGAAGAACAAGGGCTCTGCGCCTTGTACCAGGATATCGTTAACGCACATTGCTACAGCATCCTGACCGATAGTATCATGCTTATCAGCCATAAAAGCCAGCTTCAGTTTAGTGCCTACGCCGTCAGTACCGCTGACGAGCACGGGCTCCTTGTATTTGCCGCTGTTTAAAGCAAACAGGCCGCCAAAACCGCCCAGATCACCGATAACCTCAGGTCTGTAGGTAGCGCGTACGCTGTCCTTCATTAATTCTACTGCTTTATTACCAGCATCAATATCTACACCGGCATCAGCATAAGTAAGTTGTTTCTTTTCCTCGCTCATGAGCCTTCCTCCTGTTATTCAATAATGCTTTCAGGTTCTGCTTTGATTACACTATCTGCGTTATCGGGATATTTAGCGCTGAAGCAGGCACAGCACAAACCTTCGGGGTCAATTTTATCAATAGCACGCTTCATGCCATCCATAGAAATATAATGCAGACTGTCTGCCCCAATATAACGGCAGATTTCATTTTCCGTGCAACGTGCCGCAATCAGCTCCTTGCGCTCGGAGGTATCAATACCATAGTAGCAGCTGTCTGTTACCGGGGGAGAAGAAATGCATACATGCACCTCACGTGCGCCTGCCTCCTTCAGCAGCTTAACGATTTTGCCGCTGGTAGTGCCGCGAACGATGGAGTCATCGACCATGACAACAGATTTGCCTTCTACAACGCTGCGTACCGGATTCAGCTTCAGACGTACTGCATTAGCACGTTGCTTTTGCGTCGGCTGAATAAAAGTACGGCCTACATAACGGTTTTTGGTAAGACCTTCCAGGAAGGGAACACCGGCCTCCATAGCATATCCGATTGCCGCCGGAGTACCGCTGTCAGGAACGGAAATAACGATATCCGGATGAATATCAGGAGTTTCCTTAGCCAGCTCGCGTCCCATCTGGATACGTGCATCATATACAGATTGGTTGTCGATGATACTGTCATTACGAGCAAAGTAAACATATTCAAAAATACAGTGCGCAGGCTTTGCCGGTTTGTTTTCAGCCCACATCATGCTGCGCGGTTCGGAGTTATCGCTGTCGATAATAATCATTTCGCCGGGCTTAACATCGCGTACCAGCTCTGCGCCAACTAAGTCAAAGGCACAGGATTCAGAAGCAACGCACCAGCCGTTTTCCATCTTTCCGAGTACCAGCGGACGGAAGCCGTAGGGGTCGCGTACTGCGATAATTTTGTTATCAGTCATCAGCAGAATAGCAAAAGCACCCTTAATCTGGTTAACAGCCTCTGCTACACGCTCTTCAATAGTAGGACGCGCACTGTAGGCAATCAAGTTCAATACAACCTCACTGTCAACAGTAGTGTTGAACACAGCGCCTTCCTTAGCCAGGTTAGCACGCAGCTGACCGGCATTAGTCAGGTTACCGTTGTGGCTCAGAGCCAGGTTACCGCCGTCAAAATAAACCTTCAGCGGCTGAATGTTATACGGCATGCTTGCACCGGTGGTGGAATAACGTACGTGGCCGATAGCCGCATAGCCCTGCAAATCAGCAACGCCATCTTTGAAGACATCGGCAACCAGACCCATGCCCTTTTTAATTTTCATGCGCTCGCCATCAGTTACAACAATACCGGTACTTTCCTGGCCACGATGCTGCAGCGCATACAGTCCCCAATAGGTGTTGAGTGCTACATCCTCATTATGGCTGAAGATACCAAAGACGCCGCACTCCTCATGCAGCTTGTCTTCGCTAAAATTTTGCTCCTCGAAAATCTGCTCCACAATTTTTCTCCTTAATTTTAGTTTTTAGTTATCAATTGTCAGTTATTAGTGGTTAGTTATAAGTGATCAGTGATCAGTGGTCAGTAATTAGTTATTAATGTTTAGCAGTCAGTTTTTATCCACCATTCACTATTTACTACTCACTATTACAGGTGTAAGTCCTTAAACTCCTGCGCAGGAACGCCACGCATGGAAGCCAGCTTTTCACCCTTAGCTCTTACTTCTTCACGCATTGTTGCACGATGCTCTGCCAGCTTTTCTACCAGCTCCGGATATTTTACGGAAAGAATCTGAATTGCGAACAATGCAGCATTCTTAGAACCATTGATGGCCATCGTTGCAACAGGTACACCGGAAGGCATCTGTACAAAGCTCAGCAGTGCATCCATACCGGCCAACGGTGTTGCATTAATAGGAATACCGATGACAGGAACGGTAGTAAAGGCAGCGATGAAACCACCCAGATGAGCAGCTGCGCCGGCTGCGGCAATAATTACCTCTACGCCACGGTCACGGGCACCCTTAGCAAAGTTTTGTACTACATCCGGAGTACGGTGAGCGGAAGCAACTACTACTTCAGTTTCAACGCCAAACTCCTTCAGAGTTTTTTCTGCAGCCTCAAGTACAGGCCAGTCAGAATTACTACCCATGATAATTGCAACTTTCATTGAAATCTACCTCCCAAAAATTACTTGTAGAAACAATAAAACCCAAGCAGAAAGCTGTTCAGTTTCGAAATCCTGTGCAAAATCTAACCCGGGTTCTCAATCACTTAAATAATTCACTTTAATTATACCAATCCAACGCGTAAACGTCAAATAAACTGTGAACTTTTTAACAGTTTTTTAGAAAATCGTTCGGGAAACTTCGGGGTAAAGAAAAAAGCACCTGTCAGACATCAGACAGATGCTAAAACCTCATACTTCAAAATGCTTATTCCACTGTTCAATAATTCTCTTTTTGTTCTGAGATACGAAGCTTCGCGTGCCATCTCCCAAATCAAGGCTGCATTATCAGCAGCAAAATCTTTTAAATCTTCTATTTCAGCCTCGCTGTATCCCTCAAAAGAAGCTGTATCTAAGTCAGGCAAGGAAATCTGCAAATAGTCAAAGCCAGTATCTACAGGGCGTTCAAAATAAACATCAATATGCTCGCCGTTCTTATCCTTGCGTATATCATTAAAAGTAACAAGTGTTCCATCAGCGAATTCTACATATGTATATTTCATTTTGCTCATCTCGTTTTATAAACATCATGCATTGGTAACTCATTAATTGAACATCTCTTTTAATTGTATCATTTCCCAACCTGCTGCGCAATAATAAGCCTATTATATATATTAGAAAAAGCACCATCCGCCGCCGCTTTCACGGCAGCAGAGGGCGCTTAAACCTAAAGATGTTTTATTTTACGACAACGTCAATTGCATCATTTACCAATACAACCTCAACCTTGTCGCCATTTTTAATTTCGCCTGCAACAATCTTCTTGCCCAAGATGTTTTCAACAGTGTGGACAATCAGACGTTTCAACGGACGAGCACCGAAGGCAGGATCAAAGCCGGCCTTTGCCAGGAAAGCGACAGCCTCGTCAGTATAAGTCAGCGTCAGTTCCAGCTGCTTGTTCAGACGGTCACCCAGCTCATGCAGTACCAGTTTAACGATTTCCTTAATCTGTTCTGCCTGCAGCGGTTTGAACACAACGATGTCATCAACACGGTTCAGGAATTCCGGACGGAAGAAGTTCATCAGCATCTGCTGAATCTTTTCTCTGTCCATAGAGCCCTGCGCCTTCATAATCTCGTTGCTGCCAAGGTTACTGGTCATGATAATCAAAGTATTCTTGAAGTCAACGATACGGCCTTTACCATCAGTCAGACGGCCATCATCCAGAACCTGCAGCAATACGTTAAAGACATCTGCATGTGCCTTTTCGATTTCGTCCAACAAGATTACGCTGTACGGATGACGGCGTACAGCCTCAGTCAGCTGACCGCCTTCATCATAGCCGACGTATCCCGGAGGCGCACCGATCAGACGAGATACGGTATGCTTCTCCATGTATTCGCTCATATCGATACGCACCATATTGCGTTCATCATCAAAGAGGACCTCTGCCAAGGTCTTAGCCAGCTCGGTTTTGCCGACACCGGTAGGACCAAGGAATATAAAGGAACCAATCGGACGATTAGGATCCTTGATACCGGCACGCGCACGAATAACAGCCTCGCTGACAGCCTTGACTGCTTCATCCTGACCGATAACATGCTCGTGCAGGATTTCCTCCAAATGAACCAGTTTAGCACGTTCACCAGTACCTAAGCGGGCAACAGGAATACCGGTCCAGGTGCTGACAACTTTGGCGATATCCTCTTCGTCAACCTCTTCCTTGAGCATAACATTATCATTGCCGTTTTCATCCTTCTTGGACAAAGCAGCCAATTCCTTCTGCAGCTCAGGCAGACGGCCGTATTTCAATTCAGCCATCTTGTTCAGGTCGTAGTCGCGCTCAGCCTGTTCCATCTGGTTTTTCACAGCATCAATTTCCTTCTTTACCTCACGTACACGGGCAATAGAAGCCTTTTCTGCATCCCAGCGTTTAACAAGCTCGTCATTTTCCTTACGCAGCTTTGCCAGCTCCTCATTCAGCTTAGCCAAACGATCCTTGGACTGAGCATCCTCCTCTTTGCCCAAGGCCTGAGCTTCGATTTCCAGCTGCAGAATACGACGTTTGCTTTCATCCAGCTCGGTCGGCAGCGAATCAATTTCGGTACGCAGACGGGCAGCAGCCTCATCTACCAGGTCAATAGCCTTATCAGGTAAGAAACGGTCATTGATATAACGGTTAGAAAGCACAGCAGCAGCAACCAGGGCAGCGTCTTTAATGCGCACGCCATGATGTACCTCATAGCGCTCACGCAGGCCACGCAGGATGGAAATTGTATCTTCAACGCTCGGCTCCTTAACCATTACCGGCTGGAAACGACGCTCCAGCGCACTGTCCTTTTCAATATACTTACGGTATTCGTTCAGCGTAGTTGCACCGATGCAGCGCAGCTCGCCACGTGCCAGCATCGGCTTCAGGATATTGCCTGCATCCATAGCACCTTCAGCAGCACCGGCACCGACAACGGTATGCAGCTCGTCAATAAACATGATAATCTGACCGGCGCTTTCGCTGACAGCCTTCAATACCTTTTTCAGACGCTCTTCGAATTCACCACGGTATTTGGCACCGGCAACCAGAGCTGCCAGGTCCAGAGCATACAGGGTTTTATTCTTCAGGCTTTCCGGTACATCACCGGCAACAATACGTCTTGCCAGACCTTCAACGATGGCAGTTTTACCAACGCCGGGCTCACCGATAAGCACCGGGTTATTTTTCTTACGACGCGAAAGGATTTCAATCGTACGACGGATTTCCTCATCACGGCCGATTACGGGGTCCAACTTGCCTTCTTTAGCTTTTGCTGTCAGATCCTGGCCGTATTTTTCCAGCGTCTTTTTAGTTTCATCATTCGCTTCGCTATTTTGATACTGCATAAATGCCGCCTCAACTTTTTTCTTATCTATACCATATTTACGGAAGAGCGATACAACATCGCTGTCACCGTCACTTGCCATAGCCGCAACCAGCTGGCCGATGCCGATTTCTTCCTTACCTTGTCCCAGAATAGCCATTACTCTGGCAAAGCCGGTACCCATCATCAGCTGACGGTCCTGACCTTTTACTCCGGGGATTTTTTGTACTAAAGCCTTAGCATCCTTGCTGAAAGCATTTTCATCAATGTGCAGGCTCTGCAGCAAATATTTAAAGAAGCCGTCGCTGCCGCACATTGCCGCCAGAACATGTGCCGTTGTCAGCTCCTGGTGATAGTTCATAACTGCCTGCTGCTGAGCAGCCTCCAATATAGCCTTTACCTCTTCACTGTAGCGTTCATTCATCACGCTGCACCTCCTTCTATCAGGTTCAATAGCGGTCAATAACCGAATGGAGTTGACTCTTTTCCATTTCCGGACCACTATTCACTTTCTAATTGCTATTATATCAGCAAAAGTCAAAAAGTCAAATAGTTTTCTGTGTTAATTCAGTGAAAAATCACCGTCATTTTGTTGACATATTGTTATGTTTGTGGCAATATTAATAACATGTCGTTCTGTCGGCCAAGTACTCTTTACCCCAAAGACCATCGGCTAACCCCGGCCGTTTTGACCTTTATGCGTACTTCCACCAACAGGTCTATAATTATATTATTTGTCATGTTTTTATGAGGAGGAACCAAAATGTCACCTACCAGCTTATTGCGCGGTATTGCCTTTTTGCTGCTTTTGCAATGGGTATCCACGCTTATCATCAACGCCCTCGGCGTACCCTTTCCGCCCGCTCTTTTGGGAATGCTGATTTTAACGGCACTTCTCTGCGGCAACGTTATTCCGGCAAGCTCCATCGAGGGCATCTGCGATATCCTGATTTCCAAAATGGGTATGCTGTTTTTACCGGCAGGCGTCAGCGTTATATTATATGTAGATGTTATCAAAGCTGAGCTGCTGCCCATTACTGTTACCATTGTTGTCTGCAGCATTGTCGTTCTGAGCATTACAGCCTTCTTTATCGAAGCAATGCTTAAAGGAAAGGAGAGTCAATGATGCTTTTTCCTGACGCTTTACTTAACTCACCGCTCTTTGGTATCGGTCTGACGGTTATCCTGTACGTTATCAGCGAAATCATCATCGACCGCTTCAGCCTGAACATCATTCCGCCCTTCGTTATCGCCTGCCCTCTGGTCATTGCTGTCATCGTTCTGGCGCCCGGCGTAGAGTACAAACAGTACGAGGCAGGTGCAGAATTCATTAACTTTCTTTTAGGACCGGCAACCATCGCTCTGGCCCTGCCCCTGTACAAGAACCGGGAAATCATCATGGCCAAGGCCGGTGCTATTGCCGGCGGCGTTACATTGGCAACGCTTTCGGCTATCATCGTCGTTTACTTCTGCGGCAAGGCCATGGGTACCAGCGAGCAGGTTCTGCTTTCGCTGATTCCCAAATCCATTACGACGCCAATCGCCATTGACGTTTCCAAAACTATCGGCGGTATTCCGGCATTGACTACTGCTGCTGTTATCTTCACCGGCATGCTGGGTGCAACCTTCAATCACAAGCTGCTGCGTCTTTTGGGAATCAAAAACCATTTGGCTGCTGGTCTTGCTATCGGCGCCTCCAGCCACGGCCTCGGAACCAGCGTCTGCGCCAATGTCAGCCCCGTTCAGCTGGCTATCGGCGGTGTAGCGATTGCCCTTACCGGCATCAGCACCTCTATCCTGGCACCGATTTTACTGCCGATTTTAAAAAGCATCTGGTAAGCAGATAAAGCAAAAGTCCAAATTCTCACATACATTTCATGTGGGAATTCGGGCTTTTTTGTTTTTAGAGATGCGGAATAATCCCGCGCAGCTCGGAAAAGATTACTGCCGCCTTATATGCAGGATATACGCTGCACGGCAGCTGCCGCAGATCCTCCGTGCGCCAGCCTTTGTTTTCTTCCGCCAGCTTGGTCAGTGCTTCTTCCAAATCATGTGCCAGCACAACAGCAATCGCATCAAGATAAAATTCGCTGTTGACGCAGGGCTCCTCAATCATACTGTGGCTGTGATATGTTTTGTTGTGTCGCCAAACGTAAATGTTCATGCAGCATCCCTCCGTTCATGGTGATATTTGTTTAATTCTTGGGAGGGAGCAGTTTTTCCTGCTTAAAGACCCCAAAGTCGAAACAACGTAAAAAAGGACCGCCACGCTAATCATGGCAGTCCTCAAATTATCTGTATATAAATTATTTGCCCAGGATTTCGTTGACGTAGTTTACCGCACTGACAGCGTTCGGTGCATAATGCTCGGCACCGATGGTATCAGCGTATTCCTGCGTGAGCACCGCACCGCCGACAACAACCTGACAGTCACATTCATTATGCAACGCAGCAATAGTTTCTTCCATTGCGCCTACTGTCGTTGTCATCAATGCAGATAAACCGACAACCTTGGCATCTGTTTTCTTGGCTGCCTCTACAACTGCTTCCACAGGCACATCCTTGCCCAAGTCAAGCACGCGATAACCATAGTTTTCCAGCAGTACCTTAACGATGTTTTTGCCGATATCATGGATATCACCGTGGACGGTAGCAATAATCACTGTTTCTCCCTGTGTTTCACCCACGCCGACAGCCTCACGGATAACCTCAAAGGCTGCCTTCGCCGCATCCGCGCTCATCAGCAGCTGCGGCAGGAAGAGAGTTTTCTTTTCAAAGCCATGACCGACAAAATCAAGCGCAGGAATCATATACTTGTTAATGATATCCAAAGGCTTTTCGCTTTCCAAGGCCTTGGCTGCTGCCTGACGCGCAGGTCCCTGCAATCCTTTGACAATGGCATCGTAAAGTCCCATTTCGCTTACTGTTGTCGCCGCAGCCTTCGGTGCATCTGCATAATGCTGCACGTATTCCTTGCAGCCCTCGTCATAGCCTGCCAGCGCACGATAACCGTAATAAGCATCCATCATCGGCTTGCTCTGCGGATTGATAATGCCACAGGAAAGGCCTGCTGCCATCGCCATGCTGAAGAAGGTGCTGTTGACGGCATCACGGCCGGGAAGACCGAAGGAAATGTTAGAAACACCCATAACAGTGTTGATGCCGCGTGCCTTCATTGTGCGGATAACCTCACAGGCAATCGCCGCGTTATCGGCACCGGTGGAAATAGTCAGTGCCAGCGGGTCTACAACTATATTGCGGCTTTCAATGCCGTATTCGGCCGCACGGGCGATAATTTTTTCAGCCACAGCGATACGTCCTGCGGCAGTTGCAGGAATACCGTTATCATCAAGGCACAGTGCAACCAGCACAGCACCGTATTTTTTAGCCAGCGGCAGCACATGCTGCAGGCTGTCCTCCTTGCCGTTGACGGAATTCAGCATCGGCTTGCCGTTATAGAGGCGCAGCGCTCTTTCCATTGCTTCGTAATTAGATGTATCAATCTGCAGCGGCGTATCGGTAATCGCCTGCAGCGCCGGCACAGCCTTCGCAGCCATTGCCGCTTCGTCAATACCAGGCGTACCAACGTTAACGTCCAGAATCTGCGCGCCTACGCCAATCTGCTCCAGACCGAGGCGGCACACATAATCAAGGTCGCTGTTGACCAATGCTTCCTTCAAACGCTTTTTGCCGGTAGGATTAATACGTTCGCCGATAATTATAGGCCCTTCGCCAAGATGCACTGCCTTGCCGTAGGAGGATACCGCCGTCAGACGGCAATCACGCGTACCTCCGGGCTGCAGAGTTTTGCATTTGGCAATCATCTGCGCAATATGCTCCGGTGTTGTACCGCAGCAGCCGCCGACGATGCTTGCGCCCTTGCCTGCCAGCTTGTACATCAGCTCCGCATATTCCTCCGGACCGACATCAAAGCAGGTTTTGCCGTCACGCTGCACCGGCAGTCCGGCATTCGGATTGATAATCAGCGGCAGGCTGGTTGCCGCCAGCATCTGCGGGAACAGCTTACCAACCTGCACCGGTCCCAAACCGCAGTTAAAGCCGATGGCATCTACACCCAGGCCTTCGCACATCAGAGCGGCAGCCTCAACCGTAGCACCGGTCAACAGCTTGCCGTCCTCATCAAAGGTCATGGTCACACAAATCGGCAAATCGCTGTTTTCCTTAGATGCCAAAACCGCAGCTTTGATTTCATAGGTGTCGCTCATCGTTTCGATAAGAATCAAATCCGCACCAGCAGCAGCGCCGTAACGTACCATTTCGCCGTAGGCTTCTACTGCCTTTTCAAAAGGCAAATCGCCATAAGGAGCCAACAGCTTGCCTGTCGGTCCCAAATTCAGCGCAACAAATTTATTTTCCCTGCCACCGCAGGCCTTCTTGGCAATCGCCACTGCCGCTTCGATGGTTTCCTTGCAATCCAGGCTGGAGCCTGCCAGCTTCAACGGATTAGCGCCGAAGGTATTGGATTTTACGATATTGGAGCCTACATCAAGATAACTGCGATGCACAGCCTCTACAATATCGGGGTGTGTAAAATTCCAGCTTTCGGGCAGCTCACCCGGCTGCAGGCCGCGTGCCTGCAGCTGTGTGCCGGTGGCACCATCAAAGAACAGCATTTGCTTGCCTAACAATTCCTTAAAATTCATAAATTAAATCTTCTCCTCAAACTTTCTTAATATCAGTATCTCTGTAAGGACAGTTTATATTACTGCAGGTCATACATTTATTCTGCACGCAGGCAGCATCTTCCGATAAGCCGATGATTGCCGTCACCGACTTCGACGGAGCCATCATCAGTCCGTCCGTCAGCGTCAGGCCGATGCGTTTAGCACAGTTCAGCACTGCGAACAGCTGACGCTGCTCCTCCAGCGGCCAATCTCCGTAACCCGGCGAAAAGCGCGGACGCTGCAGCAGACCGCCGGTTTCAGCCTGCGCCTGCACTTCATCGCAATAGCTTTCAATCAGCGCCGCTGCCACAGCCTGAGCCGCCGCACCTTCGGCAACGCTGATGAGCGCAAGGCGGCGGATGGCTGCGTCTACCCTGCTGCCGAGTGTTGCACCCATAAGCAGCACCGTGTCGCAACCCTTTAAATGACGCGCCAACGCACGCGAATGAAAGCGCACGCCGCAATCCAGCGTTACGCCTGCCTCATCTGCCGTTATCGCATGCTTTTGCAGGATATAACGTGCCTGTACCTCATTGCGCAGCTTCAGATAAACCGTATCCACTAAAATTTCTGCTGCGATATCTCCCGGCTTGGCCCGCAGATATCGCAGCGCTTCCTTTTGCTTAAATTCCATAACAACAACCTGACTTTTGCGCCACAGCGCAGGATTATTTATCTACAATCTCTCCGAGATTATTCATAATACCGGCAAAAATTTCCGGCTTGTTCATCGTATAGATATGTACATTATCAAAGCCGTTGGCAATCAGATCAATAATCTGACCGGTAGCATAGGCGATACCTGCCTGCTTCAGCGCCTCCGGCTTATCGGCAAACTTTTCTACCATCGCACGGAACTGCGGCGGCAGCTTAGTACCGCTCAGCTGGCAGATACGGATAATCTGCTTGGCATTCGTCACTGGCATAATGCCTGGCACTACCGGCACATTGATGCCCGCACGCAGCAGGCGGAACATATAGTTATATAAAATCGTATTATCAAAAAACATCTGCGTCACTAAAAAGTCAACGCCGGCATCTACCTTATACTTGGTGTTTTCGATATCCTTTTCCAGCGATCCCGATTCAGGATGCCCTTCGGGATAAGCAGCGCCGCCGACGCAGAAATCGCCCTGCTGCTTTACAAAACGCATCAGCTCACTGGCATGGGCAAAGCTGCCGATTTCCTCACCCTGCATATCTGCCGGTATATCGCCGCGCAGTGCCAGAATATTTTTTACGCCGAAGCCATGCAGCTGTCCAAGTACATCAGCCAACTTGGCTTCATCAGCCTTTACGCAGGTAAGATGAGCCAGAGCAGGCATACCGTTATCCTGTACCTTTTTGGCCAGTGCTGCCGAATAGCCTACCGTGCTGCCGCCTGCGCCATAGGTGACGCTCATATAGGACGGCTTGCTGGCTGCAATTTTGTTGACAATCTCCAGACTGTTTTGCAGCTCTGCGCCCTGCTTAGGCGGAAACAGCTCGCACGACAGATGAATTTTACCGTTTTTTAAGATATCAATTATTTTTTCCGATGTCATAATAATCCCCCAAAATCAAAAGCATTCGTATGACATTTTAACAGTTAGCGACATCTTTGGCAAACAAAAAGCAGAAGAAATTAACTAATAGGCGATAAAACCTACCAAAATGATAAATATGTTACACACTAAAAATCCCGCAACCAAATAAGCTGCGGGATTGAATTTCGTTGGCGGAGACGGTGGGATTCGAACCCACGTGCCGCGCAAACGGCAAACTGATTTCGAGTCAGCCGCGTTATGACCACTTCGCTACGTCTCCATTATTCTGTTATGGCGAAATATTCGCATCAGGTTAACATTAATATTATATAGGAAAAATCCCGTCTTGGCAACCGCCGGCCGAAATTATTCCTGCGACACACCAGCTTCACTCTTGCGCTTCGCCTTGTTTTCCTGACGGCGACGGCGGAAAAAGTCGCGCATCACCTGCGCGCATTCCTCCTCACAGATGCCGCTGACAACCTCCGCGCAGTGATTAAGATTAGGATTCGTAATGATATTGAAAATGGATTCCGCACCGCCGGCCTTCACATCAGGACAGCCATAAACAACGCGGTCGACACGGCCGTTGACAATGGCACCGCTGCACATCGGGCAAGGCTCAACGGTAACGTAAAGCGCACAGCCGCTCAGACGCCAACGCCCCAGACGCTCGCAGGCCTCACGGATGACGATGACCTCAGCGTGCGCCGTTGCGTCATGCCACGTTTCACGCATATTGTGCGCAGCGGCGATAACCTCGCCCGTTGTCATGTCCGCCAGCACCGCGCCGATAGGAATTTCACCAAGCTCTGCGGCCTTGCGTGCTTCCGCCAGCGCCAGCTGCATATACTTTTTATCGTCCATCAGGCATCCTCCGCCGCTTCCATCAACAGCTCCCATTTTTCCATCAGCTCGGCAATGGTTTGCTCGTATTCCTCATGCTCTGCTGCCATAGCTGCGCTATGCTCAGGACTGGTGTGATTTGCCGGGTCCGCCATCTGCTTTTCCAAAAGGCCCATCATAGCCTCCTGCTCACGAATTTGCAGCTCTACCTTAGGCAGCAGTCGCGCAGCCTCATCAGGACTGTAACGGCGCTTTTTATCCTCCTGCTTTTTCGATTTCACAGGGGTTGCGGCAGTCTGCTGCTGCTTTTTAGCCTGCGCCTCCGCATAGGCCGCAGCCTTTTCCGCTTCCTCCTGTGCCTGCGCCAAAGCAGCAGCCTTTTTCTGCTTTTCTTCAAGGTAAAAATCGTAGTTGCCCTTGTAATCTTTGACCTCTAAATCCTCAATCTCCCAGATGCGGTCCGCAACCTCGTTGACGAAATAACGGTCATGGCTGACTACCAACACTGTGCCGTCAAAAGCCTCCAGCGCTGCTTCTACGGCTTCGCGTGCCATAATATCCAGATGGTTTGTCGGTTCGTCAAGCACCAGACAGTTGGCACCGTCCAGCACCAGCTTCAGCAGCACCAGACGCGCCTTCTGACCGCCGCTCAGCTCGCCAATTTTCTTAAAGACATCATCACCGTGGAACAGCATACCGCCAAGCATGGAGCGTGTATGCTCTTCCGTAAAGCCGTATTCGACAACAAAGTTTTCCAGCAGCGTCTGCTCCGGATTCAAGCGCTCATAGCTCTGCGAAAAATAACCGATCTGCACTCTGCTGCCAATCTTGGCCTTGCCCTTAAGCGGTGCAATTTCACCCAAGATAGTACGCAGCAGCGTCGTCTTACCGGTGCCGTTGGCACCCAAAAGCGCAGCCTTTTCGCCGCGGCGCAACGTCAGGTTAATGCCCTTGGCCAGCACCTTCTCGCCGTAGCCTATGGTGAGGTCCTCCATAATCAGCACTCTGTCCGCACATTCGGCAGCAGGCGGCAAACGCAGCTCAAACTCCTCGTGCTGCACCGGCGCATCAATACGCTCCAGACGGTCCAGCTGTGACTGACGGCCGCGCGCCATTTTACTCTTGATGCCTGCCTTGAAGCGACGGATATAAGCCTCAGTGCGCGCAATATAATCCTGCTGCGCATTATAGGCAGCAGTCATCGTACTGCTCTGAATCGCCTTCTGCTCCAGATAGCGGCTGTAATTGCCCTTAAAGGATTGCAGCTTGCCGCCCTCCATCTCCAGAATGCGCATAGCAACATTATCAAGGAAGGCACGGTCATGGCTGACAACGAGCAGACCGCCCTTAAATTCCTGCAAATACTTTTCCAGCCACTGCGTCATAACAATATCCAGATGGTTTGTCGGTTCGTCCAAAATCATAAAGTCGGGATTTCGCACCAGTGCCGCCGCCAGCATCAGACGCGTTTTCTGACCGCCGCTCAGCGTTGCCGCGTCATGCTGCCACCAATCCTCGGTGTAGCCCAAACCGATAAGCACACGCTTAATGCGGTTTTCGTAATTATAGCCGTCAATAAATTCGTAACGTTTAAGTACGCGGCCGTATTCCTCCAGGCAGCTGTCGAGCTTTTCGCCCTGCAGCTTGCCGGAATCAGCCTCCAGCTGTGCCAGCTTTTGGCGCAGACTGCCGATTTCCGGGCAGGCTGTCTGCATAAACTGCCAGATAGTGCCGCGGATATCGGTAAAGCCCTGCTGTACATAGCCGACGCTGATACCGGGTTCAAACTTCACTGCGCCGCTGTCAACCCATTCAGGCTGCAACAAACAACGCAGCAGCGTCGTCTTGCCGCTGCCGTTGACGCCGACAAGGCCAATATGCTCGCCCTGCTCCACCATGAAGCTTACATCTTTAAATATTTCATGAATGCCAAATGCTTTGGCGATTTTATCTACTACTAATTGCATAACCAATCTCCTTTTAACAACTATTATAACACCTTCCGACATTATACTCAAAAGGCTCTGCTATATTCTTATATTTTCGTGCATTACATAAAAAGAGGCTGCCGCATCAGCGGCAACCTCCATACACTTTTAAGATTTATGAGCCATAGCAACCTGAGTTTTGGTCTGAACCAAGCTCTTGTGATGCTTGCGCCAACGATAGCACAGCATCGGCACTACCAACATCGGTACGCCGGCGTACAGCGTCTGGCGTAAATCCGGTGTCAAAGCAATTACTGCCAGACAGAAAACCTGCGACCAGATACCGAAATGCGTAACATACGGGAAGAACGGTGTTTTATACTTCAGAGTATCCTCCTTGCCTTCGGCAATCAGACGGCGGCGGAAATTATATTGGCTCCAGCAAATGGAAATCCAAGCCATTGCTCCGGTAAAGCCGGATACTGCCAGCAAATAAGTATACAGTGTAGAATCGGGATTAAAGGTGTAGAAAACGATAACTGCCCAGCAGGCGCACACAGAAACGATAATAGAATTCTGCGGCATACCGTTTTTATTGAGCTTGCCCAAAAACGCCGGTGCCATATCCATACGAGCCAGTGCATGCAGCGCACGAGCACCGCCGTACAGGCCGGAATTAGCGCAGGAAACACCTGCAACCAGCACTACAAAGGCAATCGCGGAAGCTAAGCCGTCAAAGCCGTATTCCGCCAAAGCAGCGGCGAACACGCTCTCCTTCAGGCTGGCCTTATCCCACGGCATAATGGACAGCAATAATGTAATAGGAATGATATATAAAGCAATGACACGCCAGGAAACATTGCGAACCGCAATAGGAATGCTTTTAGCAGGATCCTTGCATTCGCCCGCAGCCAGACCGATAATTTCGGTACCCTGGAAGTTAACCAGAATAATAACCATGGTCAGCACAATCGGCCAATATCCCTGAGGAGCAAAACCACCCTGGCTCAGCAGCACCTTAGCGCCTAAATAGCCTTGGTCACCGACAAGACCGCAAACGATCAGACCGGCAACGCCGCAAAAGCCCACAAGGGCAGCAATTTTGATAATAGAAAGCCAAAATTCGCTTTCGCCAAAATTATCAACATGAAAAAGGTTAATTACAGTCACCAGCAGGCCAAAAAGAATTGCCCACCACAATTGACTGACGGCAGGTACAAAATTATTCATAATAATACCCGCAGCAATCATTTCAGACGGCACGTAAGCCATCCAGTTCAGCCAATAGGCCCAGCCAACGCCACAAGCCCAGGTTGAGGATATATTCTCACGTGCGTAGGTAACAAAGGAACCGGAAATAGGCTTAGCTACAGCCAGCTCCGCCAGACACAGCATAACGCATAAGACGATTGCACCGCCAAAAAGATAAGAAAGGATAATAGCAGGTCCGGCCTGCTCAATCGCATATCCGGCACCTAAAAAATAACAGCTGCCGATGATGCCACCTAAAGAAATCATCTGTAAGTGTCTGTTCTTTAAACTTCTATTCATGGATTGCTCGTTCATTACCTTAATAACACAACCTTTCTTGAGCATATGTGTGGAACCTTCTGTTCCGCCTTAATTCTTGTGATATGATTTTACTACAAAAAACCGCGTTTGTATAGCAAAAAATGCACTAAAATCAGCAATTTTACAAAAAAAATCTATTTTCCTCTTTTTTCCGCTGTTTTGCATCATTTTCAAGCAGACTTCTTCGCAATTCTCTACAAAAAATACTCCCCCGCCATCCCAGCAATGACAAGGGAGTAAACAAAGAAGGCTCCTTTAAAGATGGTTGAACAGACTCCAGCAATGCATGCAGATACAGCCAAGCGCACTGACGAGCAGCATGCAGATTACCGAAAGCCTGATACCGTTTTTCAGCAAATCATCAGGGTTCAGACCGTAGGTTACACCCACAGCACGTGTGCCCACCGGCAGAATAAAGGCACAGTTAACGGCAACAATCGAGGTCAGGATATAAGGAATCGGGTTCAGCCCCAGCTGCTGCGAAATACTTTGTACTACAGGAATCGAGATGGAGGCCGCCGCGGTATTACTGCTGATTTCCGTCAGGAAGGTAGCAAACAGCGTCAGGCTGAACATCGTTTCCCAACCTCCGCTTAACGGCAGCAGCGTAATTACCTTAGCAATCTGCGTTGCCGCACCGGTCTTTGTAATCAGCTGGCCCAACGCCAGACCGCCGGAAAAGAGAAAAATCATACCCCACATGATGCCCTTTTCAGCCTCACGCCAGGTCAGAAGCAGCTGGCCTGTTTCGTTGCGCAGCATAAAGGTGAGCATGCCGAAGGTGAAGAAAACATAGGCAGGCTTCATCAGCGGCAGATACTGCACATAAAGCGGACGGACGAAGGCCAGACCTGTTGCGAGAATAAAAAGCCACAGGCCTAATTTTTCGCCGCGGCTCATCGGGCCGAGCTTCGCATAAGCAGTACGGAAGTATTCCTTGCCGCCGTCAAGACGTTTAACAGGCAGCGGCAGATGCAGCAGATAAGCCAGAATAAGCAGCATGATGATGAACAAAAGCGGCAGAAAGCGGATAACCCAATCAACATACATGAATTCGTGTCCCGTGAGCTTTTCCAGATAGCTGATTGCTACCAGGTTGGAACTGCTGCCTAAGGGTGAACCAAAACCGCCGAAGCCTGCGCCCCAGACGATGGCCAGCAAAATCGGTGTTGCTACGGGATTATTTGTAATCTGCTGCTGCCCTAAAAAGCGCAGCATGCTTACAGCCACCGGCAACAGAATCATAACAACGACGACGTTTGGTAGAAAGATGGACAGCAGCGTTGAAGCCACCAGCCAGACGCATATCTGCTCGCGCATCGATGTTCCCAGGCCGCAAAGACTTTTTATCGCCAGACGCTTATCAAGATGTGTTTTTTCCCACACCAGACTGATAAGGTCACTGCCGACAAGCAGCACGACGATTTCCGAAAAGTATTTGCTGATAATCCCCTCCATCGGCACCATGCCGAAGATAGCGTTCAGCGGAATCGGCAGCAACGAGGTTACGGCAATATTTACCGGGCGCAGCACCCACCAAAGGCCCATCCAGAAAATCGTGGCAATAGCGGCCGCCTGCTTAAATTCAATAACAGGTACCAGTATAAGCAGGACGACAAGAAAAAGCAAGGGACCTGACAAAACATTCAACGAACGGTGTTTTTTCATAAATAACAGCTTCCTCTCCGGTTTCAATAGAAGTTTTCCTTCTATTTTTGCATTTACTTAATTCTACTCCCGTTCTATAATTAAGTAAAAGACTTTATTTTGATTAATATAATCATATTTTTTGATATTTTAAGGAGATGCTGCTATGGATTTCACATTTTACCGTAACTTTATCACTGTTGCCGAAACAGGTAATCTCAGCGCCGCTGCCAAGCGTCTGAGCATCGTACAACCGGCGCTCAGTGCGCAGATGAAGGCTATCGAAAGAAACTACGGCGTGCAGCTTTTCAAAATGCAGCGCGGCAAGCGACACATTGAACTTACGGAAGCAGGCGAAACCTTTTTGCAGCAGGCACGTCAGCTGTGCAATACGGAAGATGATATCAGCCTGCGTATGCAGGCCTTCGGCAGGCGTGCCGCAGGTACGCTGCGCTTCAGCGTGTCACACGTGCGTACCGACTATTTCCTGCGCAGCTATCTTATTCCCTTTGCTAAGGAGAATCCGGGAATCAGCTATCAGTTTCACGATGCTACGGTAGAACAGCAGCAGCAACAGTTGGAGGCAGGCAGTATTGACTTTGCTTTTGCCAATGCGCCACTGCCTGCAGCGCACAATTTTGCTACTATCAAGGTGCAGCGGGAGAATTTTTATGCTTTCTATAATGCCGGATTTGCGGTTCCGTGGGCAAATAAAAGTATGCTTTCGCCGGAGGATTTGGCAGGTGTGCCCTTGTGCTGTAATTATGGCAGCTATGCGCTTTTACGCAATGTGTTTAAGGATTATGCTGTTAAGCCTAATGTCGCCTTTATTGCCACTACGGCGGAGAGTGCGCTTACCTTTGCGACGAGCGGACTTGGGGTTGCTGTTGTCGCAGCGTTGGAGAGCGATGCTGTGCCGCAGGGGATGGTGCGGCGGCAGCTTGTTGATGAAAAGCTGCATTTTGATCAGACGTTGTATTGGAGTAAGGAGCATAAATTATCGCCTGCGGCGGAGGGGTTTTTGGAGTTTTTCCGTAAGAAAATTTAACCTTGTTACTTTGCCGTGGAAGGAAAAGTAGTCAAAAGTTTCTTTGGGTATGCGCAGGATTTAGATGCTTATTGCTACTTTATGGCATGCGCTGGTTATGTTACTTTTCCACGGAAGGAAAAGTAACCAAAAGTTCCTTTGGCCGCGCGCAGGATTCCGGTGCTTTTCGCCATGCGTTTGCCGCGAACCGAAGTCACGTTGGTGTGCTATAAAAGAAAGCAATGTCGGTTGAGCGTCAAACGAAGGAGAAGTTCCCAAAACAGCGCAGGCTGTGCGAACAAAGACGCTCGACTGTAGCCAGCATCCGTTCCTGTCCGGCGCGGCACGGAGTGTGTGGAACGTGCGGAGGGAAAATTATATATGCAAAGCACAAAAAACGCCCGCGTTCTTCAGAACGCGAGCGTTAATTTTTTGCTATTATTCTTTGAGTGCTTCTTCGCCTGCATTTGCAGCAGCTTCAGATACACCTGCTTCAGCAGCAGGAGCTTCAGCCTTTGCGTCAGATTCGGCAACGGGAGCAGCAGTTGCTTCCTCATCCACAACAGATTGCTGTACTAATTGCAGCTTTTCTTCTGCGGTAAGGATATGACCGTATTTTACCAGCTGGTTGATTTCTTCCTCTTCCAGAGTTTCCTTCTCCATCAGAGCCTTTGCAATCACATGCAGCTTGTCAATATTGTCGGACAGCAGCTTTTCGGTAGCAGCATAGGCATCTTCCATAAAGGAGCGTACCTCTTTATCAATTTCGGCTGCCACTTCTTCACTGTACTCCTTGTCGCGGGCAATGTCGCGGCCCAGGAATACCTGATCCTGACGATGACCAAAGGTTACAGGACCGATGTTTTCGCTCATGCCGTATTCGCAAATCATCTGGCGTGCCAGTTGAGTTGCACGCTGCAGATCATTGCTGGCGCCGCTGGAAATTTCCTTCAGCACCAGAGCTTCGGCAACACGGCCACCCAGCAGCACCTTCAGCTCATCGAGCATTTCGCTGCGGGTTGCATAATACTTATCTTCCTTAGGCAGGCTCAGGGTATAACCACCTGCACGGCCACGCGGAATGATGGTAACCTTATGTACAGGGTCAGTGTGCTCAAGCAGCATACCGACGATAGTATGACCGCCTTCATGGTAAGCAGTCAGGCGTTTTTCCTTATCGCTGATGACACGGCTCTTGCGCTCCGGTCCCATGATAACACGCTCGGCAGCCTCTTCCATTTCCGGCATATTGATAGCCTTCTTGTCCTTACGGGCAGTCAGCAGCGCAGCTTCATTAACCAGGTTAGATAAATCGGCACCGGTAAAGCCGGGGGTACGCTGAGCGATTACGTCCAGATTTACATCCGGTCCTATCGGCTTGCCCTTAACATGTACCTTCAGAATTTCGGTACGTCCCTTGATATCAGGACGGTCTACTACAATCTGACGGTCGAAACGGCCGGGACGCAGCAGCGCCGGGTCCAGAATATCAGGACGGTTGGTTGCAGCAATCATAATGATGCCTTCGTTAGCGCTGAAACCGTCCATCTCAACCAGCAATTGGTTCAGAGTCTGCTCGCGCTCATCATGGCCACCGCCAAGACCGGCGCCGCGCTGACGGCCTACAGCATCAATCTCATCGATGAATACGATGCAGGGTGCACTTTTCTTTGCCTGGTCGAACAGGTCGCGTACACGGGATGCGCCGACACCGACAAACATTTCTACAAAGTCAGAACCGGAAATACTGAAGAACGGAACTCCCGCTTCACCGGCAACTGCCTTCGCCAACAAGGTTTTGCCTGTACCCGGAGGCCCATAGAGCAAAACACCTTTAGGAATCTTAGCTCCCAGATCATTATACTTCTGCGGATGCTTCAGGAATTCGACAACCTCTTCCAGCTCCTGCTTGGCTTCCTCAGCACCGGCAACATCCTTAAAGGTTATCTTCAGTTTTTCCTCATCGTAGCGACGCGCACGGCTCTTGCCAAAGTTCATCACCTTGCCGCCACCGGCACCGCCCTGATTCATCAGCATGAACCACAGGCCTACGATAATCAGCATCGGCAAAATAGAGCTGAGAATGCTCATCCACCAAGGTGGCTGCGGCGGCAGCTCTGCCTTAATGTCTACTTTCTTTGCTTCCAGCTTTTCTACCAGCTTGCTGTCATTAGGCGCAACGGTAGAAAATTCCTTGCCATCCTTTAATTTACCGCTGATAACATTATCAACAATAGTTACCTGTTTGATTTCGTCCTGCTGTACATGCTGCATAAAGCTGGTATAGCTTATATCTGCAGGCTTAGAATTCTTTTCACCGTAAAGGTCAAACATCCAGATAATTACCATGATAATCAGCAGATAAAAAAGTACGTTCTTAAAAAATTTATTCAAGCACGTAGCCTCCTTCCACTTAGCTCATAATATTTTATTATATTATAGATAGGAAAAACTAGCAACTGTTTTATGCAAATTACAGGCTTTTATTTGCGTGCGTATACAGCAGGCTTCAGGATACCGATAAACGGCAGATTGCGGTAATCACCTGCATAGTCCAGACCGTAGCCTACAACGAATTCGTCAGGAATTTTAAAACCTACATAATCAGCCTCCAGACCGTTTACACGGCGCTCGGCCTTGTCGCACAGAGCAGCGGTTTTCAGAGTTGCGGGCTTGTAGTGACGCAGCATATCGGTGATAGAAGCGAAGGTGACGCCGCTGTCAATGATATCATCGATTACCAGCACGTCCTTGCCCTTAATGTCCTCGCTGACATCCAGCTTAACCTTCACACTGCCGCTGGTGGTTGTTCCGTTGCCATAAGAGGAAGCAACCATGAAGTCTACGCGCAGCGGCATATCAATAGCGCGGGTCAGGTCGGTAGCGAACCAGGCAGCACCCTTCAGCAGAACAATGACAACCAAATCCTTGTCTGCATAATCAGCTGCAATCTGCTTGCCCATTTCCTGTACGCGGGCATCAATTTCTTCTTTGGTCAGCAAAACTGTCTTAATATCGTCATGCATTTTTTCATTCTCCTTATACTTTATATTATTTTAACAAAAATAAGCTGTTTATTTTTGTAGACTACGTTTATTCCCTGCGGCAGCTGGATAAGCTTGCCACCGCTTCGTCGTAGCAGCAGGGAGTCAATCGCCTGACTACGCTCGTAGGACAGCTCCTCGCCGCCCAGCTCGAAATACGCGCGTCGCAATATTCTCAGCCTTACGGCACTGTGCAGCGCCGTAAGTTGCGTCACCGGAAAACTTACAGCATCATCCTGCCTGCGCACCAGCTGACTGTAAGCATCGTCAGCCATTTGCTCCAGACATTCCGCATCCTGCGCCAGCAAGGCGGCAGTACGCGCCAACGTCGGCACCACAGTGGGGTTGAAGCTGCGCTCCAGATACGGCATAAGCTCCAGACGTACACGATTACGCGTATACGCCGTATCAGCGTTGGTGCTGTCATAGCATACTTCAATGCCTTCTGCGCTGCAGTATTCCTCCAGCAGGCTTTTCGGCAGCGTCAGCAACGGTCTGATGATATCGCCCTGCTGCGCCCGCATTCCAGCAAGTCCCTGCAGTCCTGCGCCGCGCAGTAGCCTTAAGAGCAGCGTTTCCGCCTGATCACCCTCGTGATGCGCCGTAACAATCGCCACAGCACCCTGCTGCGCCGCTATGCGCCTAAGCGCCGCATAACGCAGGCGGCGCGCAGCATCTTCTGTAGAAAGCCGGTTCTGCGCCGCATAGGAGGCAGCCTGCACATGCTCTGTAAAGCAAGGCAGTCCCCATGCTTCGCATGCACGCTGCACAGCCTGCATGTCGCGCAAAGCCTCTTCACCACGAAGTCCGTGCTCAACGTGACAGACACTGTAGCTGCCCCATCCCTGCGCTGCCAAGGCAGCACAGGCATGCGCCAAAGCCAGAGAATCGGCACCGCCGCTCACCGCCAGCAGGTAATGAGCCTCGGGCTGCAGCAAATTTTTAATTGTTTTGCGCAGCTTGTATACTGCAGGCGCAATCTGCCTCATAGCATATCTCCTTCAGCAGCGGTTTAAACGTGTCGTATCGCATTTTTCTATGCTATAAAAGAAAAGGCACTCTCAGGAGTGCCATTTCATTAATTACCAGCTTGCTTATTTATCACGTCTGGCACCACGACCACCGCGTTTGGACTCAGTATTACGTTTTAAATCCAGCATACGGTCATCGCTGTCTTTCAGGAATTTGGATAATTTATCCTCAAAGGAAACGGGAGCCATAGGTCTTGCGCTTTGCGGGCGCATACCGCCACGGCGTTCACGATTGTCGCCTTGCGGACGCATACCATTGTTGTTGCGGCGCTCGCGGTTATCATTTTGCGGACGCTGCGGTCTCGGCTGCGGATTTGCAGGCGGCGGTGTGAGCTGTTTAATAGACAGACCAATTTTGCCGCGATCATCTACAGATAATACCTTAACCTTAACCTTGTCGTGCTCCTTTAAAAAGTCATGCACGTCTTTTACATAAACATTAGAAACCTCAGAAATGTGAATCAGGCCAACCTTGCCCTCAGGCAGTTGGACAAATGCGCCAAAATTGGTGATACCTGTAACTTCACCCTCTACAATTGCACCTACTTCAAGTGACATCGAGAAAAAAATCCCCCTTAAAAATTCTTAATACTCTTGTATTATACTCTTTAATTTTTCATGGTGTCAATAAAAAAAGCAGAACAAAAGCTATCATTTCTTGTTCTGCCTTATTTTTTCTCATCAACTATAAACAGCGGCACCTCATCTTTACCCACCATGTTGTAATCCTCACGGGCTAGCTTTTCAATATAACGCGGGTCATCCAGACGTTTACGCTCTGCCTCCAGCTCAGTCTTCTGTTTTTGTAAAGCAGCAATACGTTGCTGTGTAGCAGCCTGTTCCTGTTTAATCTGATAAATAGAATACTCCTGCTTGCCGATAACGAACAGACAGGCAACAAACAGCAGCATCATAAAGACATTAAACGCTTTAGATTTATGTCTTATGCGACGTCTAACCATATCATAGCCCCCCAGCATTGAGTATTCCGCAGTATATCTTTAGAAAAGCCCGGCAGCAGCTGCCGGGCTTAAAGCACTATAACAGCTTATTATTTTACGTTAACAGCATCCTTGAAAGCTTTACCGGCTTTGAAAGCAGGGATGGTTGCAGCAGGAATAACTACCTTCTCACCATTTTGCGGATTTTTACCTTCACGTTCTTTACGAGCACGTGCTTCAAAAGTACCAAATCCTACTACTTGTACTTTGTCACCCTTAGCAACTACCTCTTTAACAGTTTCCAGAGTAGCGGTGATAGTTTTCTCAACGTCTTTTTTGGTTAAGCCGGCTTTTTCAGCAACAGCAGCGATTAACTCAGTCTTGTTCATCAAAAATTCCTCCTTAATTATGACTTTAGTTATTATTGCAAATGCTTGCGGAGCACGTAACTTCGTAACGTAACTCAAATTTAACTAGCAATAGTATTCTACACTGTCAAGCGTTTTCCTGCAAGCCTTTTCCGAAAATATTTATAAATTACGGGGAAAATAGCGTTATTTTAGTAACTTTATTGCAAATTTACCTTATAAATCACTCTTACGCTCCAATTCCTTAGCCTGATTCCAAAATTCATCCAGCTCGTTCAAAGTGAAATCCTGCCATGTTTTGCCGCTGGCTTCTACCTGTTTTTCCACGTAATTAAAACGGGAGGCGAAACGATTATTAGTTCCGTCCAACGCTACCTCCGGCTCAATGCCGTTATGACGCGCATAATTTACCACAGCAAACAGCACATCGCCAAGCTCACTCTCGGCAGCAGCCTTGTCGCCTGCCTGCAAAGCCTCCTGCAGCTCGCCCAGCTCCTCCTGTACCTTAGCCCATACGGATGCGCTGTCCTGCCAGTCAAAACCGACCTTGGCAGCCTTGCTCTGCAGCTTATAGGCACGCAGCAGCGCCGGCAATCCCTGAGATACGCCGTCCAATACATGCTTGCGCTCCTGTTTTTCCTGCTTTTTGATAGCCTCCCAATTTACCAGCACATCATCGCTGTTGTCGACATGGGTATCACCAAAAACATGCGGATGACGGCGGATAAGCTTATCTACAACCTCGTCGATAACATCCTGCAGATCAAAGCGTCCTGCCTCCTGTGCCATGCGGGCATGGAAAACAACCTGCATGAGCACGTCGCCAAGCTCCTCACGCATGCCATCAACATCGTCAGCATCTACAGCCTCCAGATATTCGTAAACCTCTTCAATCATATTGCTGCGGATAGATTTGTGTGTCTGCTCTCTGTCCCAAGGGCAGCCGTCCGGCTCGCGCAGGGTACGCATAACATCAGCCAAGGGCTGGATGTCGAAATCATCAAAGCCTGCTTCCGGCAAAAAGTCTTCCGCATAGCCTTCTTCTTCGCCTTCTTCGGCAAATTCGTCCTCATCCTCGCCAAAGGTAATAATACCGGGAACAGCTTCCGCATCGTCAACCTTTTCAAATACGGTATCCTCTGCTCCCTCAGCCATCGGCGGAATATAGGCGCTTGTAAGATGGTCGATATTCGGCTGTCTGTCCAACTCGAACAGCTTAATCGGACGGCATTCCTCATCAGGCAAACCCAGATTACGCAGGAAATAAATTTCGTATTCGTCAGGCAGTACATCCATCAGCGCAATTTTCAAATCACCAGCAACCATCTGGCTGTAAACCTGAGTAATCATCAGCGGATGCTGTCCGGCACTTGCAATCTCCGCAAAATCCTGCGCGTCAATAATCTGCAGGCCGGCAATCGGGTCGATGCCCAGCTCAACGTAAGCCAAGTCCAAGAAGCTCATGGACGGCTTAATCAGCAGCTTAATGCCCTGCGCCTTCGCAGCAGTGCGCATTAAAACAACGGTTTTTTCCGCAACCAACGGGCTGCCCGGTACGGCATAAACAACATCGCCGTTCTGCGCTGCTGCCAGCACACGCTCAACAACACTGTTATAAACCTCTTCAAAGGAAGCAGCCTTTTCGTATAAATCGTCACATGAGGTAAATTTTACGTTTTGCTTTTCCAGCTCGGCAACGGTGGGATGCACCGCCGTGCGCAGGATAACCTGAGCGCAGTTTTGCAGAAGTCCCATAGTTTCCAATGAAAGATGTCCCACAGCACCGGGGCCTAAGCCGACAATTGTAATTGTTCCCATGATAGTACGCCTTCTTTCTTAATTATTTTAAAAATAGTTTCACTACCGGCAGCTGACGTAGCTCCTGTCTGTTCAGCACACCAAAAAGCGGCAGCAATACGATATAGCTTATCCCGGCAGCCAGCATAGCGGCGATTGTTGCCAAAGCAGGCGATGCACCGCCAAGCAGCACATGCGCTTCTACGGCAACAGCACCCATCACCGCTGCTGCGGCGATGATTTTCGCAATACTAAGCCAGGAAAATCTTATACTGAATTTATACAACGCTATAATATTTAACAGCGCCGTCACGCCAAAGTTAATATTCGTTGCCCATGCTGCGCCGGCAATACCGTATTCCGCATTCGTCAGCTGGAGAACGGCAACCAGCTTGGCTGCAATACCGATAAGCATATTCAGCATCGGCAGATTGGTGTGCCCCATTCCCTGCAGCATACCTGTTGTAACCTGCTGCAGGCCTAAAAGGCAGATGGCAGGCGCCGAATGCATAATAGCAACGCCAGCCTTCGCCGTACCGTACAGCAGACGGCTGATAGGCTCCGCCAATACCCACATGCCTACGGAAGCAGGCACAGTTATCAGGCAGCACAGATTCATCGCGGTTGCCGCCTTTTGCTCGATAATCTGCCATTTATTCAAAGCAAAGGCTTCAGATACAGCAGGTACCAGGCTTGTTGCCAGCGACATCGTCGGTATCGTCGCCATCAGCAGCAATGGCTGCGCCATGCCTGCCAGGTAACCAAACTGCGCAGTCGCCTGCGCTACGCCAAAGCCGCTGTCAATCAATCGGCCGGGCACCAGCAATACGTCAATGCTGCTGGTAACAGGCACGAGGATATTAGCGCATGATACAGGCAGCGCCAACAGCAGCAGGCGCTTAATTAGCGCGCTGCTACGCACAAGCTCGCTAGCAGGTGTCTGCAGCTTGCCTGCATCGGCCTGCCATTGCTTGCGGTAGTAGCGGTAAAAGCAACCCATTACTACCAGTCCTGTAAGGCTGCCCGGCACAGCGCCGAAGGCGGCGCCGGCAGCAGCGTATTCCAGACCATACGGCAGCAGCACATAAGCCAGAACCACCATCGTCACTACACGGATAAACTGCTCCACAATCTGCGACACCGCAGGCGGCGACATCAGCTGATGTCCCTGAAAATACCCACGGAAGCTGGCTAAAATCGTAGCAAAGAAAATTGCCGGTGTCAGCGCTATAAGCGAATAGTAGGCACGCGCATCGGTAATAACGCCGGCATCAACCAGCCAGCCCGCCGCCAACACCAGACAAACCGCCAGCACAGCGCCCACGCAGGCCATCAGGCACAGCGAAACACGAAACACCTGACGCACATTAGCATAGTCCTTCTGCGCCAGAAAGCCTGCGACAATAATCGATATTGCCACCGGAATGCCGGCAGCAGAAATCGCAAGCAGCAAAAGGTATACGGGATACGCCATCTGGTAAAGACCGATACCCTCGCCGCCCAGCAGACGTGAAAGCAGGATGCGGTTCACAGAACCGATAACCTTTACCATCAGTCCTGCCAATGTCAGAATCATTGCGCCGCGCAAAAATTTATCACTGCTCATCTCCTGCTTTCACCTCCTTCAATCAATCTTCCAATATCAGAGCAGGCAAGGTCTGCTCCAGCCATGCCAGGGGCTCCTGCTTTGACGTACCCATTCTGTACGTCAGCTGCTGCTCCTGACCGTTTTTCAATGTCATCGTCTTAGGATGCTGCATCAGCAGCTTAAGAACTGCCTCCGGGTTTACCTGTGCCTTCTCGCCGAAGGTCAGGCGGATAATTCCCTGATGCACATTTACGCCACGGATTTTCAGCACTCGGCACAAGCTCTTAAGCGCTGCCAAACGCCAGAGCATTTCCACCTCCGGCGGCGGATTGCCGAAGCGGTCGATAATTTCGTCCAGAAAATCCTCACGCTGCGAATATTCCAGCTCGCTGAAGCGACGATACAGCTCCATTTTATAACGCGGATCCGGAATATAGCTGTCAGGAATATAGGCCTCTGCCTGAATTTCCAGAACCGGCTCCGGCTCCGGCTCGGCCTCCTTGCCGGTTTTCAGGCGTTCAATGGTTTTTTCCAGCATCTCGCAATAAACGGCAAAGCCTATGCCGGTAATATGTCCGTGCTGCTGCGGTCCCAGCAGATTGCCGGCACCGCGGATTTCCAAGTCACGCATAGCAATCTTAAAGCCTGCGCCCAGCTCCGTAAAATCACGGATAGCCTGCAGACGCTTTTCGGCAATTTCGCTGAGCGCCTTATTAGGCTGATAAACAAAGTAAGCATAAGCAAGACGCGAGCTGCGTCCGACACGGCCACGCATCTGGTAGAGCTGTGAAAGGCCGAAGTTGTCGGCACCGTCGATAATAATCGTATTCGCCAAAGGTACGTCCAGACCGTTTTCCACAATCGTCGTACACAAAAGCACGTCGCAGCCGCCCTCATAGAAGGTAATCATGGCATCCTCTAAGGCGTCCTCATTCATCTGCCCGTGGGCAATTTTGATGCTGATGCCCGGTACCAGACGGCGCAGCTTGGCAGCCAACGGTTCCAAAGCGCTCACGCGGTTACTGATATAGTAAATTCTGCCGCCGCGGCGCAGCTCACGCTCCAGCGCCTCCTTAATCATGCCGTCGTTATATTCGCTGACATAGGTTTCAACAGGCAAGCGATCCTCCGGCGGCGATTCAATAACGCTCATATCACGGCCGTTGACCAATGCCATATGCAGCGTACGCGGAATAGGCGTTGCCGAAAGCGACAAGACATCTATACCGAGATGCCATTTCTTGATTTTTTCCTTTTGGGCAACGCCGAAGCGCTGCTCCTCATCTATAATCAACAGGCCAAGGCTGGTAAAATTCACATCTGGCTGCAGCAGACGGTGCGTACCGATAAGAATATCAACCTTACCGTCGGCAACCTCCTGCAGAACAGTGCGCTGCTCCTTCGGCGTACAAAAACGGTTCAGCAAGCGAACCTCTACACCGAAATTGCGCACACGCTCCTTAAACGTAATATAATGCTGCTGTGCCAGCACTGTTGTAGGCGCCAGCACCGCCACCTGCTTGCCGTCAAGCACAGCCTTAAAGGCAGCACGCAGCGCTACCTCCGTTTTTCCGTAACCTACATCACCGCAAAGCAGGCGCTCCATAGGCTGCGGCTTTTCCATATCAGCCTTGATTTCGGCAATCGCCTTCAGCTGGTCCGGTGTTTCCTCATAAGGAAAGGCTGCTTCAAAGTCCTTTTGCAGCTGACAGTCCGGCGAAAAAGCATGTCCTGGCATAATCTGCCGCTGTGCATACAGACGCAGCAGCTCCTCCGCCAGCTCCGTAATCGCCTTAGCAGCCTTGGCCGTAGTGCGTTTCCAGTCATTGCCGCCCATTTTCGACAAACGCGGCACACTGCCCTCGCTGCCGACATATTTATGCAGCATACCGACCTGTTCTACCGGAACATAGAGCTTATCGTCACCGGCATAGGCCAAAAGCAGATAATCACGGTGGATGCCGTCAACCTCGACGTTCTCTACGCCTATATAACGGCCGATACCATGAACCTTATGAACAACATAATCACCGGCCTTGATATCCGAAAAATACTGCAGCTGCTGGCCCTGGTTTTTGGTATGCAAGCGCTTGCGCTTCTGCATGCCGAAAATATCATTTTCTGTCAGCAGCAGCCATTCTTCATCCCAGAAGCGAAAGCCGTGATCCAAATCGCCGTAGGTTACATTGACGACTCCCGGCTCAAAGCTCTTTTGGGCAAAATGTCCCTTTAAGCCGTAGTTGCGCAGATTATCCGCAAAGCCACGGGCCTTAATGCTGCCGGAAAGCATAATCAGCGGCGTAATTCCCTCCGCCAGCCAGTTCTGCAAATCCTCCACCAGCAAATTAGTATTCTTATTATACGGCGCAACCGCGCGCACCGGTATATTCAGCGAAGGCAGCTGCTGCAGATAGCTGTGTCCCAACGCCGATACCAGCACAGCACCATTAGCGGCAAGCTGCTCTATAAGCTCCTGCTTGCCGAAAAGCTCGGAGGCATGCTCCTTGTTTTCCTTGTCCAGCTTTTCCAGCATACCGAAAACATGCACCGGTTCATCAACAACTACCATAGTATCCGCAGCGCAATATTCAAAGATATCGGCATCATAGCTGAAGCTTTCATCCACCTTCAGCGGAGCGATTTTGATACTGGTGAGAGTCTGCAGACTGCGCTGGGTGTCAACATCAAAGCTGCGCATAGCGTCAAGCTCGTTGTCGAACCATTCGATGCGTACCGCCGCACTGCTGTTGATCGGGTACACGTCCAGAATATCACCGCGCAGGCAGAACTGTCCCAAAGCATCAACCTGCTCCGTACGCTCATAGCCCAAATCAAGCAACGCGGCAGCTATATTACGCTGTTCGTGCTCCTCGCCGACAGCGAGCTGCAGCGCCTTGCCGGACATACCGCTCGGACGCAGCTGCTTTTGCTGCAGCGCCTCTGCTGTAATGAAAACAATGCCACGCTCCTCACCGCTCAGAAAGCGCAGTGCAGCCGCACGTCCTGCCTGCAGCTCCAGGCTCTGCGTATCTGCCTGCACACGCGGCAAACTTACAGGATAAAGCTCCTGCATAGGTAAATCCGGGTACAGATAGTTAAGCTCTCGGCGATAGGTACGGATTTCCTCACGCGAAGCAGTAATAAAGGCCATACTGCCATTGCCGCCCAGCAGCTTATCTGCGGCAGCAAAAAAGACCGGCTTGCTGCTTCCAGCCAACCCGGTTAAAATACAGGCCTGTTTTTTCTTTTGATATTCGGCTGCCTGCCGCACTTCCTTGACAGCGGCAACCTTATTGACTAATAAATTTTCCATAGGCTATACAAATTGATAAATAGGGCTGTTACAAACGTAACAGCCCTATAATCTGTTTTAAAATCAGAGCTTAACAGCAAGTACTTTGCGGTCCAGGCTGTGAATAGCATCAACGAAACGTACAGTGCCGGTTTTGTAACGGGCAGAAATAGTATGAGTACGTACGCCGTCGCCGAAGTAACGCAGACCGTTCAGCATGTTGCAGTTGGTAATAGCGGTAGCAGTAAACATGCAGTCATCGCCTTTTACCAGATCATCCAGAGTCAGCACCTTGTTAACATCAGCAATACCCATCTTCAGGCAACGTTGAGCCTGTGCTTCGTCTTCGGGAACCAGACGAGCTTGCATATCGCCGCCCAGGCATTTAACAGCAGCAGCACCCAGAACACCTTCCGGAGCGCCACCCTTACCAACGTACATATGCACGCCGCTGCCTTCAATGCAGCATTCAACAATCGGGTTAACATCGCCGTCGGTAATCAGGGAGATACGTGCGCCTGCTTTACGGATTTCGTCCATCAGGCCGTAATGACGTTCGCGGTCCAGCAGAACTACGTTCAGGTCGCTTACTTTACGGTCCATTGCTTTAGCAACGCGTGCCAGGTTTTCGCTGATCGGAGCATTGATATCGATGCAGCCTTTAGCACGGGGGCCGACAGCGATTTTATCCATGTACATATCAGGAGCATGCAGCAGGCAGCCACGCGGAGCGATAGCAATAACTGCGATAGCGCCGTTTTGTCCTTTAGCAACCAGGTTGGTACCTTCAATCGGGTCAACAGCGATATCAACCTCAGGGCCGCCGGCACCTACTTCTTCGCCGATATACAGCATCGGTGCTTCATCCATTTCGCCTTCGCCGATAACAACGGTACCTTTAATATTTACGGTATCAAAGGCTGCGCGCATAGCGTCAACAGCCAGACCGTCAGCACCGTTCTTGTCGCCTCTGCCTACAAGATGACCGCAGGCAATAGCTGCAGCCTCGGTTACACGTACAAATTCCAAAGAAAGCTCTCTGTTCATTCTTCACAACACTCCTTAATATAAATTCAATATAGTAATAGCACTGCTTGCACAGCACAAAGAATTAACTACATGTCCAATCTTTATTATGCCACGTTTATTCTGATTAATCAATCTAAATTTTATTTACAGTAAAAGCATCAGGCAAACCTGCCACGGTAAAACAAAAACAATATACAGCAAAAACAGGCTGAACACTACGGTTACACCTGCACGGAAGGCATCTACAAGGTACACTGCCTCCAATGACCGCACCAGAAGATACAGCATCCACAGACAGCCTATAAGAAACAGCACACCTAAAAGTGGCAAGCCGTTAAGCCCCATCCTGCCCGCAAGCAAGGCCCCCGGTGTGAGCAGCAGAAAAGGCAGCGTCGTATAGCCCAAAAGGCAGATAAGCCCGACCGGGTCGCCTGCCAGCGCACCGAAGGTTTCCATAATGCCGTGCAGCAAAAAACCGTAAAGCGTTAAAGCTGTTCCCGCAATCAGCACCGTAGCAATAATAATGCCGAAGCGCACCTCCAGCGGCGAATCCAGCAGCCAGCAGTTTGTTGCTACGCCAAAAAAGCTGAAGCTGAGAGTGAAATAAAAAGCACTGCGCCAAAGAGAAGGCTGCTTGGCAATCGCAGCCATGCCTGCACCGGGCTCAAAAAGTACCTCAAAGGTTTTGCGCCTCATAGCCTATCACCTCGTCATACCGCCTGCCGGCGCCCCGCTCTGCTGCAGACTGCCTGTCAGCTGGTTTACAAGCTCTGTTTTAATCAGCTCCGCAATGTGAGCGCTGAGCAAAAATTCCCAAGGCTGTTGTTTTTCCTTAGCCTTTACCGGCGGCAGTCCGTCGGCACCCGGCTTAATTTTGCCTAATGCACCAGCTGCGGCAAGCGCATCGTAATAATCGCCGATTTCATCTACCAAGCCCAGGTTCTTAGCCTGCAGACCGGTATAAACACGGCCGTCAGCCAAGGTTTTAACCTTGCTTTCTTCCATCTTGCGTCCTACGGCAACCGTAGTCACGAACTGCTCATAGATTTCGTTGACGATGTTCTGCAAGATAGCCTGCTCCTCCGGTGTCATTGGTCTGTCACTGCTCATGATATCCTTATACGGACCACTTTTAATCTTGTTGCTGGTGATGCCGATTTTCTTGAACAGCTCTTCTGTGTTCATGTAAGGCATATATACACCAATGCTGCCGGTAAGCGTTGTAGCGTTGGCATAAACCTTGTCGCTGGCGCAGGCCGCAATCCAATAGGCAGCGCTGGCGCCGGTATTGCCCATAGTCGCAACAATCGGCTTTTTGCTTTTCTCCTTAAAGCGCTTCAGCTCACGTCCGACCTCCTCGGCAGCCGTTGCACTGCCGCCGCCGCTGTCGATACGCAGGACTAATGCCTTGACACTGTCATCAGCCGCTGCCTCACGAATCTGCTTCATAATGCTGCCGCTTGTTACACCGCTGGTCTGGCTGAAAATATTCTCCTTGCTGTCCGCACCGCTGATAATCGTACCGGAAATATTGATTACGGCCACACGGTCAGGTACAGTGACAGTTTTCTCGGCATTGTTATTCCCCTTGAGCAACGAAACGACAAAGCTCAGCACAGCCAGAATCAATACCGCACTGATAAAAATTTTCTTAAGCATTCAATCACTCTCCTCTCTAATTTTTAGTATAACATAAGCAAAAACTCCCCCCAGGCGTATGCCTTACGGCAATTGCGCCTAAGGTGCCTAAGAGGAGTATTCTTATTTTCCGAAAGCAACGTCGGCTTAAGCTCAGCGCTTTCAGGATAACCTTATTTGTGATGCTTTACCGCCGCACCTACAAACTCTCTGAATAACGGATGCGGATTTGTCGGACGGGATTTAAATTCAGGATGGAATTGCGCACCGAGGAACCACGGATGCTCGCTCTCAGGCAATTCAACAATCTCTACCAGACGGCCATTAGGCAGTGTGCCGCCAAGAACTAATCCCTTGCCCACAATTTCCTCACGGAAAGCATTGTTGAACTCATAACGATGACGATGACGTTCGTAAATCAGCTCTGCATTGTAAGCCTTGCTGGTCAGCGTATCGGGATAAACCTTACACGGATACAGTCCCAGACGCATCGTACCGCCCAAATCCTCAACATCAAGCTGTTCCGGCATCAGGTCGATAACAGGATGTGTGCTGTTCTGATTGAACTCTGAGCTGTTGGCATCAGCCATACCGCAGACGTGACGGGCAAATTCAATTACTGCGCACTGCATGCCCAAGCAGATACCGAAGAACGGAATCTTGTGCTCACGTGCATATTGAATAGCCTTAATCTTGCCCTCAATACCGCGGTTACCGAAGCCGCCGGGCACCAGAATGCCGTCAACACCGGCCATCACCTTAGCCATATCAGTATCATCTGCTTCGATTTCTTCAGCATTTACCCAATGGATATCAAGCTCGGCTTCATTGGCAACTGCTGCATGACGCAAGGATTCGGTAATGGAAATATAAGCATCCTGCAAAGCAACGTATTTGCCGACTACCGCGATAGTTACCTTCTTGTCATATTTTTTCAGGATACGGCCCACCATATCATGCCAGCCCTGCATATCCTTCGGCTTGTCCTCCATTTCCAGCTTGCGCAGGACAATGGTATCAAGTCCCTGCTCCTCCATGAGCATCGGTACCTCATAAATACTTCTTGCGGTAAGGTTTTGAATAACTGCGTCGGGGTCTACGTCGCAGAACATAGCCATTTTTTCGCGCATTTCCTTAGAGATAGGCTTTTCGCTGCGGCAAACGATAATATCCGGAGAAATACCGATGCTGCGCAGCTCTTTGACGCTATGCTGAGTCGGTTTGGTTTTCAGCTCACCGGCTGCGGAAATATACGGTACCAGCGTAACATGAATATAAAGCACATCGTTCTTGCCGACATCCTTTTTTACCTGACGGATGGCTTCCAAAAACGGCAGGCTTTCAATATCACCTACAGTACCGCCGATTTCCGTAATAACGAAGTCGGCATTATCCTGTTGGCCGACGCGGAAAACGCGCTCTTTGATTTCATTTGTGATATGAGGAATAACCTGTACGGTACCGCCAAGATAATCGCCACGGCGTTCTTTATTTATTACACTCTGGTAAATCTTGCCTGTGGTCGTATTGGAGTTTTTGGACAGGTTGATATCAATAAAGCGTTCGTAATGTCCCAAGTCAAGGTCAGTTTCCGCACCGTCGTCGGTTACAAAAACCTCGCCATGCTGATACGGGCTCATTGTGCCCGGGTCAATATTGATATACGGGTCGAACTTCTGGATAGTAACCCTATAGCCGCGGCTTTTCAGCAAACGGCCTAAAGACGCAGCAGTGATGCCCTTGCCCAAAGAAGAAACAACGCCGCCTGTCACAAAAATGTACTTGGTATTAGTAGTCATGATTTTTAACCCCCTCAGATTTCATAAAATGCTACAAAAATATTAAATTGTATCTAAACTCACTGCAGGCGGCAAAGCCCAAGGACTCTGCCACCTGCAAAAGAATTTCTTAAATTACATTCTTTCCGGAGCAGAAACGCCCAGAATACCCAAAGCATGACGGATGGTGTGACCAACTGCCTTAACCAAAGCAATGCGGGCTTGTTGCAAGTCTGTATCTACGCCCAGAATACGGCATTGGTTATAGAAGGAGTGGAACAGTGTTGCCAGCTCGTAGGTATAGGTTGCCACATGATGTACAGCGCGTTCGCGGGCTGCACGAGCAAGCAGTTCCGGATATTCGCCCAGCTTTTTAACCAGCGCCAGCTCTTCGGGAGCCTGCAGAGTATCCAGCTTCAGCTCGTCCAGAGCAATAGCTTCAATGCCTGCTTCAGCAAGCTGACGGGCAATGCTGCAGATACGCGCATGCGCATATTGGATATAATAAACCGGGTTCTCATTAGATTTTTCGGTAGCCAGAGTCATATCAAAATCCAGCTGGCTGTCTAAGGAGCGCATGCAGAAGAAGTAACGTGCCGCATCAACGCCAACCTCATCCATCAGCTCGCGCAGAGTGATGGTTTCGCCGGTACGCTTGGACAGCTTAACGATATCGCCGTTGCGGTACAGGCGTACCATTTGCAGCAGCAGCACCTCCAGCTTATCGGCATCAAAGCCCAAAGCACTTACAGCAGCCTTCACGCGGGCAATATAACCATGGTGGTCAGCCCCCCACAGGTTGATGATGCGGTCGAAGCCGCGCTCGAATTTGTTGCGGTGATATGCAATATCGGCAGCAAAGTAAGTGGATACGCCGTTGTCACGGATAACAACGCGGTCCTTGTCATCACCGTAAGCGGTGGAATTAAACCATTTTGCGCCATCCTTTTCATAAACGCAGCCTTTTTCCTCAAGGAATTTGCAAGCCTCACGGATTTTATCGGCATCATGCAGGGATTGCTCGCTGAACCATACATCAAAGGTTACGCCAAAAGCTTCCAGATCCTCTTTCAGGCCTGCCAGCTTTTCTTTATAAGCAATTTCCAGGAATTTTGCCAGACGCTCTTTTTCCTCTAAAGCAACAAATTCCTTGCCATAGATTCGGATAATGCGCTGAGCGGTTTCAATGATATCATAGCCATGGTAGCCGTTTTCCGGGAAAGGAATGCCGGTCGGCATTTCGTCCAGCTGTTTAACGGTCAGGTCGGCAGGAACGCCGCCCATTTCCTCCAGCTTCAACAGCTGCAGATAACGTGCATTGACAGAAGCTGCCAGATTGTTCATCTGATTGCCAGCATCATTGATATAATATTCACTTTCAACATCATAGCCTGCAGCACGCAGCAGGTTAGCCATAGCACTGCCGACTGCGGCACCGCGGGCATGGCCTACATGCAGCGGGCCGGTGGGGTTAGCGCTTACATATTCAACCTGAACGCGGCCCAAGCCGTTAGCAGGCAGATTGCCGTAGTTTTCACCGGCAGCCAGAATGCCTGCCAGCAAATCAGCAGTCCAGTTTTGTTTCAGATAGAAATTGATGAAGCCGGGGCCGGCAATTTCCATTTTATCTACGGAAGCACAGTCCAGATTATCAACAACAGCCTGTGCAATCTGACGCGGTGCACAATGCAGGCTGCGGGCAGACTGCATAGCAAAGTTAGTCGCAAAATCGCCGAATTCCTTTTGCGGCGGAACCTCCAGCATAACCTCGGGCAAAGTACCCGGTTTCAAAGTGCCATTATCGATAGCTTTTTGCGCTGCATCTTTAATGGCAGCGGCTAATAAATCCTTTATATCCAAAGCAAAATCTCTCCTTCTCTTTATTTATTGCTTATTTTGTTTCGTAAATAGGGTCATTAGTCAGTTCAACGCCCAGCTTTTTAAATACCTTGAAATCTCCCTCTGTCAGCATAACGGTGGAATGTGCCTGGCAGCCCTTCAGCTCCGGCAGCTTTTCCAGCGCCAGCTTAGCCAGACTATCCGTTGCAGCACACATCGAAAGCGCTATCAGCACCTCATCCATATGCAGACGCGGATTGCTGCTGCCAAGGTAGCGTGTTTTCAGATTCTGAATCGGGTTGATGTAGGTCGGCGAAATCAGGTGCATTTCATCCGCAATACCGCCCAGTTCCTTAATGGCGTTCAACAGCACGGCACTGGCAGGTCCCAGCAAATCCGTAGTTTTGCCGGTAACAATTCTGCCATCGGCAAGCTCCAGCGCAATAACAGCGCACTTGCGTTCTTCCGCAACCTGCTTGGCTACGGTAACAACGCGGCGGTCATTTACGCTGACCTTAGCCTGCTTCATCAGCAGCTCCAGCGTATAAACCTCCTGCTTGCTGGCCTCATCCAATGCCAGACGGTTCAGGGACTGATAATAGCGGCGGATAATTTCCTGACGGGAAGCCTCGCAGCAAACCTCATCATCACAGATGCAGTTGCCTGCCATATTAACGCCCATATCGGTAGGCGATTTGTACGGGCAATAGCCGTAAATGCCTTCAAAAATTGCTGCCAGTACAGGATAAATTTCAACGTCACGGTTATAATTTACCGTGGTTACGCCATAGGCCTCCAAATGGAAGGGGTCAATCATATTAACATCCTGCAGATCTGCCGTAGCAGCCTCGTAAGCCATGTTTACAGGATGCTTCAAAGGCAGATTCCAGATGGGGAAGGTTTCGAATTTGGCATAACCGGCCTTAATGCCGCGCTTATTTTCATGATACAGCTGTGACAGGCAGGTAGCCATCTTGCCGCTGCCGGGACCGGGAGCAGTAACAACTACCAGCGGACGTGTAGTTTCTACATAGTCGTTCTGGCCATAGCCCGCATCGCTGACAATGTGCTCCACATTATGCGGATAGCCTTCAATCGGATAATGGTAATAAACCTTGATATCCAAAGCCTCCAGCTTATTCTTGAAGCTTTCGATGGATTTCTGCCCCTTATATTGCGTAATAACAACGCTGCTGACATAAAGTCCCTTAGAACGGTAAACCTTTACCAGACGCAGTACGTCCAGATCGTAGGTCAGACCTAAATCGTGACGCACCTTGTTATTTTCGATATCATCAGCATTGATGGAAATAATCATCTCTGCCTGATCCGCAAGCTGCAGGAGCATCTGCAGCTTACTGTCCGGAGCAAAGCCCGGCAGTACACGGGAAGCATGGTAATCATCGAACAGCTTGCCGCCGAATTCCAGATAAAGCTTATCGCCGAATTTACTGATGCGCTCTCTGATATGCTCAGATTGCATGGTCAAATATTTTTGATTATCAAAACCTATTTTCATATTAAATTTCCTCAACCTCAATTAAAATCTTCATCTCGCCGTAAGGCTTCTCATCATGATACAAGGTATATTCCATTTCCAGCTGCCACATGCCGTTGCGGAAATGAGTATATACATAACTGGTTTCCGTCGTCAGAGGAATTTTCATATAAGGTGTCTGATAAAGGCTTTTATCTACATATCCACGGCGGAATTCCTGTCTGTGATCTACGCTGCCGCTACGCATGACTATAACGTGCTCATCGTCCCATTTCAGCGTTGTCTTGGTATTATCCAGACCAGACTGTTCATCCTCCTTATAGATTACGTAGTATTTGCCGCCTTTTTCCGTCATCATACCCGTATACTTTTGTTCAGAAGCCTGAGCCTCACTACCCTCATCCTTCGTTGTACTCAAAATACGAATTTTTACCGGCTGCATAGTACGTGCCTCCATAAACAAGATAGAGCCTGCACCGTTTCGCCACACCATTATGATCGAAAGGTCGCAAGCCCTACAAGATTTTTGTCAATCTAATGCCATTAAACTTTTCTGCACTAAAAGACCTCTTATATTCTTCAATATTATATAACAGCTATAAAGCACAGTCAAGAAATAGCATAAGGAAGTGCAGGATTTCCCATAACAGCAAGCTTAAAAAATCAACCAAAAACGACAGAGTATACTGCCATAGTATAGCTCTGTCGTCAGCTTTTTAATATAAAATTTATTTTTTAGCTTCTTCTTTCTGCTGCGGCAGCATTACACTGAAATCATTCAGCAAAGGCTTCTCGCCGTTCAGCTTGAAAAGATATACGAAGCGGGCAGCCGGTTTTTTCTCTGCAGCAACCTGATACAGCAGCACGTCTGCGCCATTATGTTTTTCAACAACAATCAGTTGATTGGTGGTCAGCTTACCGAAATCCTTAGCAAGCTGTGCATGCAGATTATTGTAAGCCTTTTCATCCCAGTTCTTTTGCATATCCTCGGTCATCATAGAGGTAACTGCCTTGTAGTTGCCGCCGTTGATAAATTTGTCAACGATAGCTTCCTCTGCGTCCAGAACCTTGCCGTTGGATGCGCTGCAAACTGCGCTGACAGCCAGCATCATAATCATTGTAACCAGCATTAATATTTTTTTCATGGAAAATTCTCCTCCCTATATGCTTAATATGTGTTTAATTATAGTCTTTCGTGCCAACAAGTGCAAGCGTTACCATAAAAACTTTACAAATCTTTTCCACTAACGATAAATTCAAGCACAAAACTAAAGATTTTTGTTTTTCCACTCCGTCAGCTGGCTGCTGAAGGCTTCCCACTGCTGCGGCAATGCTTCCAGCGCCGCATCAGCCTTGGCCTGCTCCCAGCCGCTGAACAGGGCCGCTTCATAGCGCAGCTCCTTGATTTTGGGATGCGACGCCACCAGACGCTCCACCATCAGGCTGTTGATATAATCGTCATGCAAAAGGCCCAACATATCCTGCAGATACTTCAAGCTGCGCAAAAGGCTTGCTTCCGGAGCCAGCTCCGGCACACTCTGCAACGCATAGCGGAAGCGTTTGAGCTTGATGCGGATGCGGTGCAGCTGCTCCATATTATGCAAATCGGGATATTTTTCCGGCAGCTCCATCAGCTTGTCATACCAGTTACCGAAACGACGCGACAAAAACTCTGCCAATGTCAGCTCCCTTTCAGGCGCAGGCACGCTGTACAGCCACAAAAGCAAACGGGCCAGCTCCAGCGTCAAGCGGTTCAGCCTCAGCCCGCGCAGCGCCTTAGTTGCCGCCGTACTGCGCAGCTGCGTAAGCAGAGCCGTAAGCTGCGGCAGCGCAGCTTCCGCCTGCTCCCGGCTGCGCTGCAGACGCGAGCAGATTTGCAGCGCCACATCGTACTCCCGCACATCACCCAAACGATTGGTGCTCGCCTTCAGCACTCCCTGCCAATGCACCGCCTCCTGCTCAGGCAGCAGCGGCTTGCATAGAGTCAGCAGCGAGCGCAGACGTCTGAGCTTTACCCGCAGCTGACGCAGCAGGCTGCGTTCCGGGCCACGGCTCAAAACCTCCTGCCACAGCTTGCTTACATAATAAACTTGCCAGGGAAGATGACAATACAGCAGGCTCATAGCGCTGTCGGCATCGTAGGCCGCCAGCTGCTTTTGGTCAAAACAGCCGCGCAACTGGTCCAGTCGCTGCGAAAAATCCGGCTCCTCCAACACAAATTTTGTTTTGGAGGCCAGCAGCTTCTGCAGCAGACTGTCAACAGCCTCTACAGCTTCCGCATTATGATATTCAAATTCAATAATGATATCCGCTATCGCCAGCAGCTTGTCGCTCACAAGCAAAGTGCCCCAGGCACAATACAAGCGCACGCCGTCAATATTTTCCGGCGTAAAACGTGTCAGGCGATATTTATACATATCATTATCGTTGAAATATTTTTCTTTGATTTTTACCTTGACGGTACTGCCAGGCAGCAGCCTTTTCGCAAGATTAAGCAGCTGCGCCTGGTTTTTTACTTCCAGTCCATGCAGACACAGCTTGTGTTTCATGACATCTACCTCCCGGACCTTGACGCTTTTTTATGCGCTTATTTGTTCTTCGGTACAATTTCCAGCCAATAATTATCAGGGTCGGTAATAAAGTAAATTCCCATAGCAGGATTTTCGTAGCAGATGCAGCCCATTTTCTTATGCTTAGCATGCGCTGCTTCGTAATCATCTACCAAAAATGCCAGATGGAATTCATTTTCGCCCAGATTATAAGCTTCCTTGCGGTCACGCAGCCAAGTAAGCTCCAGCAGATGCGGAGTTTTGCCGTCCGTCAGATATACCAGAATAAATCTGCCGTCCTCGGCCACCTTACGGTGATCCTCCTTCAGGCCCAAAGCCTCCTCGTAAAACTTCAGGCTTTTTTCCAAATCCAACACGTTAAAGTTGTTATGTGCGAAAGTAAATTCCATATTGTACACCTCTCATTAAATTATATTATATATTTAAAAAACACTACCTGCTTCAAGAGCAGGGCAGCTAAAGCAATACCTGCTGCCAGCTTGCCGACCATTGCAAAAAAGCGCATCTTCGCTGCCGTCCACGCCAACTGCATAGCAGCTGCCGAAACACCCGTATGCGCCAGCTCATAAGCAAATGCAGCCGCAAAAGCACCGGCCATACCGCCGAGCAATGAGCCTAATATCGGAAAAATCAATGTACCGAGCAGAGTGCCGGTAAAGCTTCCCAAGGCAATGAAAATAACCGCGAACCAAGAAACCTTTCTACGCTTAATACCGAAAAGGCCGACGCAGAACTCCCAAAATTCGCCCAAAGCATAAATAAGCACCATAGCTGAAAGCAGCCTGCCGTTAAAGTACAACACCTCGTCAAAAAAAGCAAACATCAAGGATGTCAGCAAGAGTAAAGTATTTCCCGGAAGGTCGAATATTGTCAGTATCGGTCCCGATATAGCTATGAAGATTGCAAATGTACGTTCAACCAGCAGTTCCATAACATGCCTCCGTCTATTTATATTGTATTAATTATACCACATCCATAAACATACAAGTTTACTAAAGTGTCACGAGAATTAGAAATAAATGTAAAATCGTTGTGCAGCAACACAGAAAATGCTAAAATTAGTTAAGTTGAAAAATTCTTAACCAAGGAGGTTCCCTCGTGAACGATATATTGCTTACTCTTAAACCATGGTACCCTTCCATAAGTGCCTTTCTTTTCTTTACCGTTGTCCGCTATATTTACAAAAACTTTTTCATCCGCCTTTTACGCCGTCTGAACAACAAGGTTTCCTTCAGCTACGGCGAGGATTTTCTTAACGCCTTCGAAACACCTATCAATATTGCGCTCTTTATTATTGCGTTCTATGCGGCAATCAACCTGTCGCCGTTGGCATCAATACATGATGTAAGCTTTACCGACCGCATTCTGCGCACAATTATTGTCACCAACTTTTTCTGGGGTCTTTATAACCTGATTGATACAACACACGGCGTTTTCTTTGATTTGCTGGAAAGATTCGGCATCCAGACCGATGAAGCCATCGCCAACATTCTCGCGACTGTTTTCCGTATGATTATCATCATGCTGGGCTTTGTAACCGTAGCCCGCGAATGGAATTATGACATCAGCGCCTTCATCGCCTCCCTCAGTATCGGCTCTTTGGCTGTTGCATTTGCAGCCAAGGATGCGTTGGCCAATGTTTTCGGCAGTATGATTATCCTGCTCGACAAGCCCTTTAAAATCGGCGACTGGATTAAAGCCAACGGCATCGAAGGCATCGTTGAAAGCGTTTCCTTCCGCAGCACCTGTATCCGCACCTTTCCGCAGGAGCTTGTTTATATTCCAAACTCCCTCCTCAGCAACACGCCTATTACCAACTATACGCTGCGCGAACGTCGCCGCATCGACTTTACGCTTGGCCTGACCTACGGTACAACGGCTGCCCAAATCGAGGAATTTATCTTCAAGCTGAAAAATTATCTGGAGGATCTCACGCTTATTGATGAAAATGATGTACGCGTTCATTTCCTCACCTATAACAGCAGCAGCCTTGATATACGTGTTGTCTGCTACGCCAAAACAGGCAAGCACCTCGAATACCTCAACATTATGCAGGAAATCAACCTGCATACATTGGAGCTGCTGGAAGAAGTTGGCGTAAGCTGCGCCTTCCCCAGCACCAGTCTTTATTTTGAAACTCCGCTGCAGGAAAATGTTACCGGGCAGCCTGCCAAAGCACACACCGAAGCTGATAAGCCAAAAGATAACAACAACTCTGCCAGCTGCTAATTCACTATTATTTTGCAGAAAAATTTTGCAAACTGAGTTATAATAAAATAAAGAATAATTTTCCATTTTATCTCAGTTTATATTTACAGGAGGCTGCCTATGACTAACAAAATTAAGCAAGCGATTATTATCGGCGGCGGTCCCGCCGGAGTAAGTGCTGCTCTTTATCTGGCGCGCGCCGGTCAAAAGGTATGCATCATTGAAAACGGCCCCGGCGCACTGGCCAAGGCACATAAAATTGACAACTACTACGGCATTGCCGCTTCCGGTGCCAAGCTTTATGCGGCAGGACTGGAGCAGGCGCGTTCTTTGGACGTAGAAATATTGCAGGACGAGGTTCTCGGCGTTGAATACACCGACTGCTTCACGCTCAGCTTAAAAAATACGGCCGAGCAACTGCAAACGGAAGCTCTTGTTTTGGCTACCGGCAGCAAGAATATTACGCTCAACCTTCCCGGCCTTATCGAGCTAGAGGGCAAGGGCATAAGCTATTGCGCCGTATGTGACGGCTTCTTCTTCCGTAAGAAAAATGTTGCAGTTTTAGGCAACGGTGCCTATGCTCTGCACGAGGCAGCTTATCTTAAACAGCTGGCAGGCAGCGTCACCATCCTGACCAACGGACAAAGCGGCGACGCAGCCAAGGCTGCAGGCTTTGAGGTAAACACCTCTGTGCTGCAGGCATTAGAAGGCAACGGCAAGCTCAGCAGCATCCGCTTTACCGACGGCAGCACGCTGGCCGTCGACGGCTTGTTCATTGCCTTAGGTACGGCAGACAGCACCGATATGGCGCGCAAGCTAGGCGCAGAGCTGAACGGACGCTTTATCCGTATCGACGGCGACGGCGCGACCAACATCCCCGGACTTTTCGCTGCCGGTGACTGCACGGGAGGCTTGATGCAGGTAGCCAAAGCAGTACACGAGGGCGCACGCGCTGGCCTGACAGCGTTAAAGTTTTTGCGCCAACATAAGACAGATGAAGTCATCAATAAATAACCAAAAGTTTTACCAAAACACTGAAGGAGTGATAATTATGGCATTAGAAATTACTACAGCAAACTTTGAGCAGGAGGTTACCAATTCTACACAAACAGTTCTCGTTGATTTTTGGGCATCCTGGTGCGGCCCCTGCCGTATGCAAGCTCCGATTCTGGAAGCCTTTGCCCAGGAGCACGGCGATATCAAAATCACCAAATGCAACGTGGATGATAATCCGGAGCTGGCAGAAAAATTTGCTATCATGAGCATCCCCAGCCTGCTGGTTTTCAAAAGCGGCAAGCTGGTAAAATCCGCAGTCGGCCTGCACGATAAGGAAGCGTTGGCAGCACTGGTAAAATAATTTCTTGACGAAAAAATCCCGGTTATGGTTTTTGAAGAAGCCATGCCGGGATTTTCTTTGTTTTTAAGCATAAAAAGAACTCCCTACGAGGCACTGCATGAGCAGGGCACATAGAGAGTTCTTTATTTTTCTTTTTGCCGTGCCGCTTGCGCAGCACGGCTGATTTTTAATTAAGCAGGAGTTTTATTCCTTGCCTGCAAGCTTTTTGTAGCCGTCCAGACGAGTCATAGCGTCCTTCTCGGTCTTTTCGAACAATGCTTCCGCAGTATCCGGGAACATCTTCTGCAGGGAGCTGAAACGAACCTCGCCCATGAGGAAGTCACGGAAGTTTGCGGTAGGCTCTTTGCTGTCCAGAATGAACGGATTCTTGCCTTGCTCCTTCAGTTCCGGATTGAAGCGGTAGGTTGCCCAGTAACCGCAGTCAACAGCACGTTTTTCTTCGAGCTGGCTGCAGCCCATGCCAACCTTCAGGCCGTGGTTGATGCAAGGTGCGTAAGCAATAATCAGGGACGGGCCGTCATAAGCCTCTGCTTCGGCAATAGCCTTCAGAGTCTGGTTCTTGTCGGCGCCCATAGCAACCTGTGCAACATATACATAGCCATAGCTCATAGCCATCATGCCAAGGTCTTTCTTCTTGGTCTTTTTGCCGCTGGCAGCAAATTTAGCGATTGCCGCAGTCGGAGTAGATTTGGAGGATTGACCGCCAGTGTTGGAATATACCTCGGTGTCGAATACCATAACATTGACATTCTCGCCGGATGCCAGTACATGGTCCAGACCGCCGTAGCCGATATCATAAGCCCAGCCGTCGCCGCCGAAGATCCAGTGACTGCGTTTAACGAAGAATTGCTTCTCGTCATAAAGAGCAGCGCATTTATCGCAGTTGTCTTTGTATTTTTCCAGTACAGCAGTCAGCGCTTCGGCACGTTCACGGGTGCCTTCGCTGTCGTTGACATGCTCCAGCCAATCGGTCAGCGCAGCCTTGAGGTCCTCAGGCAGCTCGCCTTCCAGCATAGCTTTTACCATGTCTTCTACACGCTCACGGGATTGTTTAACGCCCAGAAACATACCTAAGCCATATTCAGCGTTATCCTCGAACAGGGAGTTTGCCCAGCTCGGGCCATGACCTTTGCAGTTTTTGGTGTACGGCATGGACGGAGCGGATGCACCCCAGATAGAGGTACAGCCTGTTGCATTGGCAATCATCATGCGGTCGCCAACCAGCTGGGTTACGAGCTTAGCATACGGAGTTTCGCCGCAGCCTGCGCACGCACCGCTGAACTCAAGCAGCGGCTGCTCGAACTGAATACCCTTCATGGTCTTCTTGTTGAGCGGATTTGCCTTCGGAGCAACCTCCTTCTGGCTGTATTCCCATGCAGCAGCTTTATCAAGCTGAGTATCGAGCGGCTTCATAACGAGAGCCTTGCCCTTCGGAGCCGGGCATACCTGAGCGCAGTTGCCGCAGCCGGTGCAATCCAGCGGAGAGATGCTCATGCTGAACATCAGACCTTTAGCGCCGATAGCAGGCTTGCTCGGCAGAGTTGCCGGAGCCTTAGCAGCTTCTTCCTCGGTCATGAGAACCGGACGGATAGCAGCATGCGGGCAAACGAAGGCGCACTGGTTACATTGGATACAGGTGTCCATCTGCCATTCCGGTACGTCGATAGCAATGCCGCGTTTTTCGTAAGCGGCAGTACCGCTCGGGAAGGTGCCGTCAGCATAATCAGCAAAAGCGCTTACCGGCAGCTTGTCGCCTTCCAGCTTGTTCATCGGAACGAGCAGTTTGTCAACAAATTCGTTACCGGTTGCAGCTTCGGCAGCAGTATCGCCGGCCTCAGCCCAGCTTGCGGGAACATCAACAGCAACAATAGCATCGATGCCCTTGTCGATAGCAGCATTGTTCATGTCGACAATGTTCTGGCCCTTCTTGCCGTAGGAATGCTCAACAGCATCCTTCAGGTATTTCACAGCGTCAGCCAGCGGAATAATATCAGCCAGCTTGAAGAAAGCAGACTGCATAATCATGTTGATGCGGCCGCCCAGACCGATTTCCTGAGCAATCTTAACAGCATCAATGATGTAGAATTTAATATCGTTCTTAGCGATGTAGCGTTTGAGCTGACCGGGCAGCTGTGCGTCGAGGTCCTCAGCGCTCCAGTTGCAGTTCAGCAGGAAGGTGCCGCCTTTTTTCAGGCCTGCGGTTACATCATATTTATGAACATAAGACTGATTGTGTACTGCAACAAAATCGGCAGCATCAATCAGGTACGGTGCCATAATTGGGGTATGACCGAAGCGCAGATGGGAAACAGTTACGCCGCCGGATTTTTTACTGTCGTAGGAGAAGTAGCCTTGAGCGAACATATCGGTGTGGTCACCGATGATTTTGATAGCACTCTTGTTGGCGCCGACAGTACCATCACTGCCTAAGCCCCAGAATTTGCAGCCCTTGGTGCCTGCAGGAGTTACGTCCACGCCTGCTACGCACGGCAGAGAGGTATTGGTTACGTCATCAGTGATGCTGATGGTGAAGTTGTTTTTCGGCTCTGCACTTGCCAGATTATCGAATACAGCTACGATATCGCCGGGCAGCAGATCTTTGGAGCCCAAGCCGTAACGGCCGCCGATAATCATAGGCTTGCGGTCGCTTGCATAGAAGGCAGCACGTACATCAAGATACAGCGGTTCGCCGAAAGCGCCCGGTTCTTTGGTGCGGTCCAGTACAGCGATACGTTTTACGCTTTGCGGAATTGCGCCCATGAAGTGCTCGATGCTGAACGGACGATACAGGTGAACTACGAGTACGCCAACCTTTTTGCCTTCTGCGTTGAGCTTTTCAACAACAGTGCGGACAGTTTCGGAAGCAGAGCCCATGATGATAATGATATCTTCTGCATCCTCAGCGCCGTAATAGTTGAACAGATGATATTCACGGCCGGTCAGCTTGCTGATTTCGCCCATGTAATTCTCTACGATTTCCGGCAGAGCATTGTAATAGGTGTTAACAGCCTCACGAGTCTGGAAGTAAATATCCGGGTTTTGTGCGGTGCCGCGGATAACAGGATTATCCGGGTTCAGACCGCGTTTACGGAATGCGTCTACCGCATCCTTATCCAGCAGCTTTTCAAGATTAGCATAATCCATAACCTCAATCTTCTGGATTTCATGGGAGGTACGGAAGCCGTCGAAGAAGTTCAAGAACGGTACGCGACCTTTGATAGCACTCAAATGTGCTACGCCTGCCAGATCCATAACCTCTTGTACGCTGCCTTCAGCCAGTAATGCAAAGCCGGTCTGACGGGTAGCCATAACGTCCTGGTGGTCACCAAAGATAGACAGAGAGCTTGTTGCCAGTGCACGTGCGGAAACGTGGAAAACTGCGGGCAGCAGCTCGCCGGCCATTTTATACATATTAGGAATCATCAGCAGCAAGCCTTGAGATGCGGTGTAGGTAGTAGTCAGCGCACCTGCCTGCAGGGAGCCGTGAACTGCGCCGGAGGCACCTGCCTCGGACTGCATTTCCATCAGCTTAACGGTTTGCCCGAAAATGTTCTTTTTGCCTTGGGCAGCCCATTCATCGACAACCTCAGCCATCGGTGAGGACGGAGTAATAGGATAAATTGCAGCAACATCGGTAAATGCGTAGGAAATATACGCAGCAGCTGTGTTGCCGTCCATTGTTTTCATTTTTACCATTGGATTCCCTTCTTTCTTGAAATCACAAAATTACTTGACCTTAATTTTTACAGGAAAAACTTTCCGGTTCATACAATTAGTATACACTACTCAGCCTTGTTTGTAAAATATCTGCATAAATGTATACAGCATTTTTGCGTAAATAAAATGTGAAAAAAGATGCCGCCGGTTAAGCAGCATCTTAAAAATATTTACGCCTCCAGATAAATCGCACTGTCAAGTTTTTCGGTCACATAGCCGATAATCTGCGTCCTCGGAGCAACAGCCCGCAGCTCTGCCAGACAAGCTTCCGCCTCCGCCGCAGGAACAGCACACAGCAGGCCTCCGCTCGTCTGCGGGTCGTAAAAAATATCCTGCAGCGCACGCGCGACAGCTCCCACAACACGCACACCTGCTTCGGCAAAATCACGGTTACGATAGGCGCCGGCAGGAACAAAGCCCATATCCGCCATCTCGTATGCTTCCTCGTGATAGGGCACAGCCTGCGCCTTCAGGTGCACGGTAACGCCGCTGCCCTGCGCCATCTCCAGACTGTGGCCCAAAAGCGCAAAGCCTGTCACGTCGGTGCAGGCATGCACGCTGTAGTTCACAAGCACATCATGTGCATATTTATTGAGCGTACTCATCTGCACATACAGCTTATCGAGCAGCTCCTGCTCTACTAAGCCGGCCTTTGCCGCCGTCGTCAGAATGCCTACGCCCAAAGGCTTCGTCAAAAGCAGTACGTCACCGGGCTGCGCGCCGCTGTTCGTCCACACATTTTCAGGCTTCACAAAGCCTGTCACCGCCAAGCCGTAAATCGGCTCGGCACCGTGAATGGTGTGGCCGCCGGCGATAATTGCGCCTGCTTCATAGGCCTTGGCATAACCGCCGCGCAAAATCTCCTGCACGGTTGCCTTGTCCATTTTCTCGGGAATGCACATGATATTCAGCGCCAGCTTCGGTTCGCCGCCCATAGCGTAAACATCGCTCAGAGCGTTTGTTGCCGCAATCTGTCCGTACATAAACGGATCATCGACAATCGGCGGAAAGAAATCCGTTGTCTGCACAATCGCCAGCTCGTCGCTCACCCGATAAACACTAGCATCATCGCTTTTATCGTAGCCTACCAAAAGATTAGGATCATAATGCGTCTGAAAGCCTGCCAGCAGATTGCACAGCGTACCGGCACCGACCTTGGCCCCGCAGCCCGCACAGCTCGCCAGCTTCGTCAGCTTTACTTCGTTTTCCATAGCTCAAACCTCCGCTTATTCGGCAGCAGTATACAAAACCTCGTAGCCATTCTCCCGCTCACGCACTATCTGCTCCAGCTCTGGTGTCTGCAAAGACGCTGCATCTTCCAGCGCCTCTGTTTTAAAAAATACGCAGGTACCGCAGCTGCTGCTCAGGCTGCGCGGCACAGGACGCACCTGCGCCTGCCAGCCGCGCTCCGTGCACAGATGCTGAAAGCGCACCGCACCGAAGTGCGAAAAGAACGTTGCAATATACTGCATCATTTGCTCAGGGACAGAGTAAATTCGCCGTCCTGCTCCGTTACCGCAACCTTATAGCCCTGATGCTGTGCGTAGCGTGTTACATTTTCCTTGGAGGTATTATTATCCACGATTACCTCATAAGCAGCCTCGCCGCTCATCATCGCCTGACGCGTCAGGATAACAGGTTCGGGACAGGAAAGTCCTCTTGCATCAATAGTTTTCATAGCGTTTCCTCACTTTTTATATGTATTCAGATAAGCAATCACAGTAACAACAACAATACCGATAACAACAGCAATCTGACCGTTGGCAGTAGGACCATTGCCGCTGGATGCCAGACCGAAGTTATGCGCAAAGGCCGCACCCACGATAAAGCCCAGCAAAGTTACTGCGCTGTCAGAGTTGCCTTCGCCGGACAGCACCAGCTGACGCATCGGGCAACCGCCCAAGAGTACGCAGGCAAAACCCGCCAAGAAAAGTCCCAGCACGTTCCACAGCGCATCGGTGTGCGCAATAGGCTGCGCCGCAAAGCCCACCTTGAAGAAGGCACCGCCGGTTACGGAGGTCAGCACAACATTGCAGGCAGCAGCTGCCGCAACAACAGCCACAAAGCCCCACAGCATTTTAGTTTCTTTAAAGAGAATAAAATCGCGGATACCGGCAATCATGCAGAAGCGTGTGCGTTGCGTAAGATAACCGACTGCCACTGCAGCAATCAGGCTCACAGCAACAGCCGCATGTTTGTCACCGGGGCCGCCGCCCGCCTTGGTAAAGTGGATGAAGGTCGGTGCAGCAACGAGCAGCACCAACAGTACAACGGCAATCACCGACATAATGCTGCCTTCCGCTGCCGTCATCTTATAAGTACGCTTCAGGCTGTAGCCTCGGTTTAAAAAGAAGATGCCGGCATAAATGCCTGCCGCAAAGCCAACAAGGCCGACAACAGCGTTCAAATCACCGCCGGCAATACGCAGCAGCATTCTGAACGGGCAGCCCAAAAACATCAGACAGCCGATCATCGCAAAAAAGCCCAATACAAAACGTGTAAGCGGAGAGCTGCCGCCATTCGGCGAAAATTCTCCGTGCATATAAGCTGCAGCCAAGGCGCCCAGCACCAGACCGCTGATTTCCGGACGGATGTACTGCACAGCCTTGGCGGCATGCAAGCCCAAGCCACCGGCAGTATCACGCAAAAAACAGGCAATACACAGGCCCATGTTGGCCGGATTGCCGAAAAACACCAGCATTACTGCCACCAGGCCGATAACCGCACCTGTTGCAACAATCGTTACTTGTTCATTTTTCATAAAAAGCCTCCCCAAAATATTTCTTCGACAAAAGTATATCATAGCCCACATGCTTATACCAATATCATTTATAGATAAAGCTGATTGATTTATTAGCTTTTCAGATAATTATATGATAGAATAGGCGTAACATGAGGAGGCACGGAAAATGCAGCAAATTTATCTCGACAACGCCAGCACCACCTTTCCCAAGCCACAGGCAGTTGCTGACGCAGTTTATCAATATATTACCCATGCAGGCACCAACATCAGCCGCGGTACTTGCGCTGCGAGCAGCGAGGACCTTGTCTTTGCCACCCGCGAGCAGCTTTGCCGCTTTTTCGGCGGCGAGGACAGCAAAAATGTTGTCTTTACGAAGAACATTACCGAAAGCCTGAATATCATCATCAAAGGACTCCTGCACAGCGGCGACCATGTGCTTGTTACCGCTATGGAGCACAACGCCGTCATGCGTCCGCTCCAGCAAATCGGCACAGAGCTTACTGCCGGCAACGCTCCCACCGATGCCATCACCTTCAGCCGCATTCCCTGCAACGCGGAGGGCACACTGCGCTTAGACACTTTGCCGCAGCTTGTGCGCCCCAATACCAAGGCCATCATCATGACGCACGCCAGTAATGTCTGCGGCACGCTGCAGCCCTTGGCGGCAATCGGCAGCTTCTGCCACAAGCACAAGCTGAAATTCATCGTCGACAGTGCGCAAAGTGCCGGCGTCGTTCCCATCAACATGCAGGAAATGCACATCGACGCTCTCGCCTTTACGGGGCACAAGGGACTTTGGGCACCGCAGGGCATCGGCGGCTTTGTGCTGCGTGAAAGCATGATTGACGAAATAACACCGCTCATTGTCGGCGGCACCGGCAGCCTCAGCCATACGGAGCACACTCCCCGCTTCATGCCGGATAAATTTGAGGCAGGCACGCTTAATCTTCCGGGCATCGCCGGCCTGCATGCTTCCCTCCGCTGGCTGCAGCAGCAGAGCATTGATAAAATCCGCACGCACGAGCTGACGCTTACGCAGCAGTTTTTAGACGGACTGCAACAATTAGAAGCGCAAAACTTATTGCGCATTGTCGGCAAAAGGGACTGCAGCGAGCGCGTGGGTGTTGTTTCTATCATTACAGATATAACAGATATCGCAGAGCTGGCCTTCATCTTAGCGGACAGATACGCTATCGCCACACGCGTAGGCCTGCACTGCGCCCCCAACGCTCACAAAACGCTCGGGACCTATCCCACGGGTACGCTGCGCTTTTCCTTCGGTTGGCACAATACTGCCGAGGAAGTCAATATTGCCCTGCAGGCATTGAAAGAGGTGCTCGCCCATGGACTTTAAACAGCTGCAAAGCTTTGTCACCGTAGTGCAGGAGGAAAGCTTCACGCAGGCTGCAGGCAGGCTCTTCGTATCGCAGTCCACCGTCAGCACGCACATTCACCAGTTGGAAACCGAGCTTAACACCAAGCTCATTCTGCGTACCACCAAAAGCCTGCAGATAACACCCAAGGGACGCGAGCTTTACGAATACGCACTGAATATTCTGGAGCTGAAGGAGCGCATGATTCAGGCCTGCTCCATCGAAAGCCGGCGCATCATCCACCTCGGCGCCTCCACCATCCCTTCAGCTTATATCCTGCCGCAGCTTTTGGCGGACTTCGGCAAATTGCATCAGGATATTTACTTCATCATTCACCAGAGCGACAGTCAAGGCATCATCAACGGCCTGAAGGACGGACTGTTCAACCTTGGATTTATCGGCATGAGCTGCGAGGACAGCGACTTCTGCTGCCAGCCCTTCTGCAAGGACCGCATGGTAGTCATAACTCCGGTCAACGAGCATTTTCTGCAGTATAAGCAGCAAAAGGAAAATGTGCTGCAGGAGCTTTTACGCGAGCCGCTGATTCTGCGCGAAAAGGGCAGCGGCAGCAAAAAAATGGCCGATAACTTTCTGGCGCACAGCGGAATTTCCGAGGACGAGCTGCAGATTATTGCCCGCGTCAACGATCAGGAAACCATCAAAAACCTTGTCGCCGGCGGTATGGGAATTTCTATTATCTCAGAAAAGGCGGCGCACAACTTTCTGCAGGAAAAACGTTTGCTGGCCTTCGAGCTGCCGCAGGCTTTTTCCGAACGCAGCCTCTATCTCATCTACCGCAAAAATTATCTGCTGCCAAGCTACGTCAAGGAGTTTTTCGGCTTCATCAGCCAAAGCAAATTATAAGCATAACAAAACGAGTACGCACAGGACGAACCCTTGCGTACTCGTTAATTTTTGCATATTTACTTAACAATTGTCACAGGCACATTAGCGTTTTCCACTATGACGCTGCTGACACTATTGCGGAACAAGCCTTCCAAAACTCCCATGCCTCTGCTGCCCAGCACGATACCGTCACAATCCTGCTCATCTACCGCGCGCAGGATGCTTTCGGCAATATTGTTGTCGTTTTCCAGCAAATAGGTGCAGTCAATGTTCTTGCCGCTGAGAATCGCATGTGCGGCATCAAGCACCTCATCACCCATCTGAGCATACAGGCAATCGCTTCCAAATTCCACAATATGCTGTTTCATTCTGCCGGAAAACACCGTCATAACCACCAGCGAGCCGCGCGTATAGCTTACAAGCTCACAGGCATATTCCAATGCTCTCCAGGAATGCTCCGTACCGTCAATAGGTACAAGAATGCGTTTCAGCATTTTATTTTACAATCAGCACAGGTACATTTGCATATTGAGCAACCTTAGAGCTTACGCTGCCAAGGAAGAATTCAGCAATACCGGAAAGGCCACGGCTGCCGATTATAATTGCATCTGCGCCGGTCTTTTTAGCCATAGCAATGATGCGTTCGGACGGATGGCCAACCTCCAGACTGAATTTGGTTTCGCCTTCGTAGGTGCTCAGACGCTCCTGCGCCATTTCGAGAACCTTATCACCGATTTTCTCCAGCTCACTGTTGCCCTGACTTACAGTTGCGTGATCCAGAGGCACTGCCAGCAAAGCAGCATTATTATATGGTTGGATTACATTGATTACATGCAGTTCGCCGCCAAACTTTTTGCCAAGCTCTACAGCAGTATCCAGTGCTCTCCAGGAGCCTTCACTGCCATCTACAGGAACAAGAATCTTTTTAAACATAACAACGCACCTCCATAATAATGCACATGTTGTAATTTATTTATTATATTTTTTACAAGAAGAGGCTTTTTTTCTTCTTACGTTATATATTCTGCTTTAGCGCAAAAAATCCTGCCTAAATTACTCGCGGCCGCGATTTTTTCTTTTTTCGTGGATGCGGGCAGATTTCTTGCTGAACTTTTTCGGTTCATCAGCCAGCTTTGCCAGCTCGGAAGGAGATTGCTCCTTAGCCTCGGCAAAGTTTTCGCCCTTCACAAAGCGGAAATAAATCGCAATGCCGGCAATCAGCACCAGAGGAATACTGCCGATAACATAACGGTAGCTCTGCGGTGCAGCCATCGTTATAAAGTCATAGATAACGATACATGCAGGCACCAGGATAATCTGTCCCATGCGGGCGAGGAAGCCGTCCTTACCCATAAAGCGCACTACCATGCCATAAGCCAAAAAAGCTACCGCAAAGGAAACGAAAGACATAAATACCAGAAACGCAAAAAACTCAAAATTCATCTAAAAAAGCACCTTCCTTAATTCTTCTGTCCGCAGGCACGGGCACCAATGACGCGCGCCGCCCAGACCCCGCTGGCACTCGCCTGCGATAATCCGCGTGTAATACCGGCACCGTCGCCTACTGCAAACATATTCGCAACCTTAGTTTCCAGATTGCTGTCCAGCTCGAGGCGTGCGCTGTAGAATTTCACCTCTACGCCGTAAAGCAGCGTATCCGCATTCGCCATACCGGGAGCAATCTTATCCAAAGCATAAATCATTTCAATAATATCATCAAGATGGCGTTTAGGCAAGACCAAACTTAAATCTCCCGGCGTTGCACTGAGCGTAGGCTTGGTAAAGCTCTTAAGCATACGCTTCTCATTCGTGCGTCTGCCCTTCACCAGATCGCCGAAGCGCTGCACCAGCACGCCGCCTCCCAGCATGTTGGAGAACGAAGCGATACGCTTGCCGTACTGCAGCGGCTCATGGAAGGGTTCGGTGAACTTGCTGCTTACCAAAAGCGCAAAGTTGGTGTTCTTGCTGTGCATCTTGGGGTCGCGGTAGCTGTGGCCGTTAACAGTAATAATACCGTCCGTGTTTTCCGCTACCACATAGCCGTAGGGATTCATACAGAAGGTGCGCACAACGTCATTATAAAGCGAGGTACGGTACAAAATTTTTGCCTCATACACCTCGTCGGTGATATGCTTGAACACCTCTGCCGGCACCTCCACACGCACGCCAATATCCACCTGATTATTGATAAAATCAAGGCCCATCTTAGCGCACTGCTCAGTGTACCATTCCGCACCGGCGCGGCCGGGAGCGGCAATCAGATACTTGCACGTCACCGCCTCGCCCTTGTTGAGCTCCAGCACAAAGGTTCCGTCCTCCTGACGGCAGATTTCTTCAACCGCGGTATTGCAGCGGATTTCAATCTTATCCTCCAAAAACTTATGGATGTTTTCCATAATCACCAGATTGTTTTCCGTACCCAGATGGCGTACCTTGGCGTTCAGCAGATGCAGGTCGTATTTCAGCGCCTGCACGCCAATTTTGCTGTTCTTGGTAGAAAAATATTCACCGGGAGCACCATGACGGCAGTTCAGCTCATCAACATAATCAATCAGCTCGATAACCTTGTCCTCCGGCAGATATTCGTTCAGCCAGCCGCCGAATTCCGTCGTAAAATTATATTTGCCGTCCGAAAAAGCACCGGCACCGCCAAAGCCGCGCATAATGCTGCATGGGTTGCAGTTAATGCAGTGGTCAACCTTCTTGGCTGCCAGCGGGCAGAAGCGCTTTTCAATCGTATTGCCGGCCTCCAGCATAATAACCTTCAGCTGCGGATACTTCAGCACAAACTCATAGGCGGCAAAAATTGCGGCAGGACCGCCACCAATAATAGCTACATCATACATAAATTCTCCTCCTCGTCATATCCCATAAAAAAACCGCAGCCTCATTTTTTAACTGCGGTTTATCAGCTTATTGCTGTTGTTCCTGCTGCTTGCGCAGGTAGCTTGGCTGCGGCGAGCCGTTTTTGATATCCTTGTAGCCTTCTGCCGACTTACGCATAAAATCGGTTACCAGATAATCAGCCTCACCCATAACCACCAACGCATGAGTTGCATTCTTTTCCAGAAAGGGCAGAATCTTTTCGAGGTTTTCCTTTTTATCTACCAGCTCCACAATCACCGGGAAATTGGCATTGCCGCTGATAAATGTGCTGACAGCACGGCCAACGCCGCGCACCTTGGTAGCATAGCCTTCAATACCCTTGATAACAGTACCGCCGGCAAGGCCCAAAGAGCGTGCTTCACGCAAAATTGCTTTATAAAGCGGGATATCCTCAAAGAGAATATCCTCGCCTGTATAAATCTTTAAATACGAGGTTTTGTTAAATTCTAAAGCCATGGTTCTACACCTCCAGCCATCATTTCAATTCGTTTATATTATTATAATTCGGCGCTTGGCAAACAATTCCTGCAATATACAGGCAAAAAATTCTTATCCTTGCATTTAGGACTTGTCAGCAGAACGATAATACTTTATGATATAAGCGTATGATTTGATTATTGAAAGAGGGTTTTAAGCATGACAAATTTACATACTGGACTTACCGGCACCGCTAACGTAACCGTAACCGAGGCTAATATTGCCGCTACTATGAAAAGCGGCTCTTTGGCTGTTTTTGCCACTCCCGCTATGTGCGCACTGATGGAGGAGGCTGCCTGCGCCGCAGTCAACGCTCATCTGGAGGATGGCAGCGGCAGTGTAGGTATCAGTCTGAATATTACGCATGACCGCGCTACCGCTATGGGCGACAGTGTTACCGCTACCGCTAAACTGACTGCGGTTGACGGACGCAAGCTGACCTTTGAGGTGAGTGCTGCTGACAGCAAGGGGGTTATCGGTAAGGGTACGCATGAGCGTTTTATTATTGATAATGAAAAGTTTATGGCGAAGGTGAATAGATAAGGTCAACAAGGCAAAAAAATAGAATACTGAAAGTTAAAAAGCTGTTTCCACTCAAACATGGAAACAGCTTTTTCTTCTTGGTGATCCCGGCCACGCGCACCCGCTAGGGTGGAATCGAACTGGCGACTTTTCCTCTCGGGTAAGCATGTACGGCAATCTTATTCTCTTGGTGATCCCGGCCAGAATCGAACTGGCGACCTACCGCTTAGGAGTATGGCTTACCATGTGATACACGGTTCGGATGTAACTTCCAATATCATCCCTTACGCAGAATGACTTGTAGTAAACGAACTTTATGGTGCAAAACACCTATTCTGACGCAGTTTTATGTGTCTGTTGGGTGGTCCTATTAGCAAATTCTTAGCAAGAGGACACCCAGCCAAAGCCGATTGCTACTGCCATTCTCCACTCCCTTAGTCAAAATGACAAGGCAAATATATGGAGGTTACTATGGACAAGAAAGAGAAAAAGTCACTGCCGGAACCGCGCACATATACCGTGGAACAAATTGCGGCCATGCTCAACATTGGCCGCACAACCGCATATCAGCTCGTCAAGCAGGAGGAGTTCAGGATCGTTCGCATAGGAAATGCAATCCGCGTTTCCAAGAAATCTTTTGACGAGTGGCTGGAAAGTTTGGAATTGTGAATATCGCAAGAAACGCCGTAGGCTCAAAAAACCTATGGCGTTTTTTTATACCCATTTTTGAAGGAGGCTGGCAATGAAACTGACAGAAGCAGAAATGAGGATGGTGTTTCAGATTGAAAGTACCAATCAGAACGCTGCCCTGAATGAGATTTACATGACATGGCGCTATGCGCGGAACCAGGCAGTAAAAGAAACGGCGGAAGGCCTTCTGGACAAGCTCCGCCCACTGTCGGATCAGGAGTGCATGGATTTGATCCGCAAGGTGCAGGCCGAATACCGTCTGCCGGAGAAAGCCCGCACCATCGGGGAAATGCTGGCAGAGGCCAGACAGCAATCCGGGGCGCAGAAGTTATCTGGCCATGACATTATGGCTTTGGAGCGTTTCGACCCGGCGACCAGACACATGATCGTCTTTGATGTTCTTACCCATGACTCGCCTGTTGGCTGGAAGGGTGAGAAAATGCGCCTGTTCCTGACCGACACCGGATACAGCAAGGCTTTGGAAAATCAGGAAAAGGGACATATCAAAATCCGTAACCATGCGAAGGTGCTTTCCGGCGATCTTCACTATGACCATAAAGACCGTGAGAGGTAGCCGCCCCAAAAATGTATCAAAATCAGTGGGATATCTTCTGTTTCTTCCTCCGTGGCTTGCGTTCTGAACAGGGCGTGGGTGTTTTCCCATGCAGGAGAAAACGGAGGCATACAGACGGATAAACCGCTCAAAATCAACACTTTTTATTTTCACAGGAAGGAGGTGCGAAGATGGCTGTTTTTCGTATTGAAAAGACCCGTGATTATACGGTCATGTCGAACCATCACTTGAAAGATCGGACGCTGACCCTGAAATCCAAGGGGCTGCTGTCCATGATGTTGTCGCTCCCTGACGAGTGGAATTACACCACCAGAGGTCTTGCGGCGATCTGCCGGGAAGGTGTGGACAGCATCGGTGCGGCATTGAAGGAGCTGGAAACCCACGGGTATATCCGGCGCACCCAGCTTCGGGATGAAAAAGGCAAGATTACGGATACCGAGTATGTCATTTACGAAATGCCTCAGTGCGAGCCGCCGTCAAGCCCAGGTACGCCTTTACCGGGTACGGCAAAGCCATATACGGAAAACCCGGATATGGGTATCCCGGATACGGCGGAACCGTGTACGGAAAACCCCGCACAATTAAATACTAATCAAACAAAGACTGATTTATCAAGTACAGAGATATCAAATCCTATCCAATCAAATCCCCCTACCCCCGCGGGGACAAGGATGGGAACGGATCGGATGGGAGCCAGAGAATGTTATCGTGAAGTGATTTTGGATAACATCGAGTACAGCTATCTGGTGCAGGACAGCCATATCGACCGTGAGCAGCTTGACGAGATCGTTGACCTGATCGTGGATACCGTGTGTTCTGCCCGCAAAGTCATCCGCATTGCCGGAGATGATTATCCGGCGGAGGTGGTAAAGTCCCGGTTTATGAAGCTGGACAGTTCTCATGTTCAGTATGTCATGGACTGCATGAAGGACAACACCACCTATGTCCGCAATATCAAGAAATATCTTCTGGCGGCGCTGTATAACGCCCCGACCACCATCAACAGCTATTATTCTTCCCTGGTGCAGCATGATATGTACGGGGACGGGCAAAGGGGGCGAGGCTAAATGCAGGAGGAAGTAACGCGGGGCGCCGTGACGCTCATTGTTGACGGAGCCAAGCTAAGCGAACAAGTCTTTGAAAAGGCCGTCAAAAAGTTCCTGGAGGAAATCCAGAAAAGCCAGAAGCCCAAAATCTACCGCGGCAGGCAGAGCCTTAAACAGCTTGCCAGCCAGAACGCCGGTCTTGCCAATATCGAGATCAGTGACAAGAATATCAAGGCCTTCTCCCGTGTGGCGAAGAAATACCATGTGGATTTTGCCTTGAAGAAAGACACCGCCGCAGAGCAGCCCCGTTACCTGGTCTTTTTCAAAAGCCGGGACGCGGATGCCATCACAGCGGCATTTCAGGAGTTTGCCAGCCGCAAAATGAGCCGTGAGAAAAAGCCCTCCATCCGGGATCGACTGACCCAGGCGAAGGAACAGGCGGCAGAGAAAACGGAACACCGTACCATTGACCGGGAGAAAGTAAAGGTCAAAGATCGGAGCGTGCAGAGATGAATATGAAAAAATTGTTTTTGCTGAACCTTCCGTATCTTCTGTTCGTGTATCCCTTCGATAAGCTGGCACAGGCTTTCCGGCTTGCGCCCGGTGCTGACCTCTCCGGCAAGCTGCTCTCCATTGGGGACGGCTTCACGACAGCCCTTTCCTCCCCGTGGCTCAGTTTCCATCCCACGGACCTGCTGATCGGCATAGCCGGTGCGGTGATCCTTCGCATGGCGGTCTACCTGAAAGGCAAGAACGCTAAGAAGTACCGTCACGGGATCGAGTATGGTTCTGCCCGCTGGGGGACTGCGGCGGATATCGCTCCCTACATGGACAAGGACTTTTTCCAGAACATCCCTATGACGCAGACGGAGCGGATCACGATGGCGAGCCGCCCAAAGCAGCCGAAGTATGCCAGAAATAAAAACATTCTGGTGATCGGCGGTTCCGGCAGCGGCAAGACGCGGTTCTTCTGTAAGCCGTCGCTGCTGCAAGCCCATTCGTCCTATGTCTGCACCGATCCGAAAGGAACCTTGCTGCCGGAGATCGGCACTTTCCTGGAGCGGAAGAAATACCGTATCAAGTGCCTCAATCTGATAAACTTCCGAAAATCCATGAGATACAACCCACTGGCCTACATTCGGTCAGAGAAGGATATCTTAAAACTGGTGAACGCCCTGATTATGAACACGAAGGGCGAAGGCGAAAAATCTTCGGAAGATTTCTGGGTCAAAGCGGAACGCCTCTATTATTCCGCGCTGATTGGCTACATCTGGTACGAGGCCACGGAGGAAGAAAAGAACTTCATCACACTTCTGGACCTTATCAATGCCAGTGAAGCCAGAGAGGACGACGAAACCTATCAAAGCCCGGTGGACTTGCTCTTTTCTCAGTTGGAGGAACGGGAGCCGGACCACTTCGCCGTCAAGCAGTACCGCAAATTCAAGATGGCGGCGGGCAAAACCTTAAAATCCATCCTCATTTCCTGCGGTGCCCGGCTTGCTCCATTCGATATCAAGGAGCTGCGGGACCTGATGGAATATGACGAACTGGAACTGGATACCCTGGGCGACCAAAAGACGGCGCTGTTTGTGATCCTGTCAGATACGGACAGCACTTTCAATTTCGTGGCCGCCCTCATGTATAGTCAGCTTTTCAATCTGCTCTGCGACAAGGCGGATGACTTCTACGGTGGGCGGCTGCCCGTCCATGTCCGTCTGATTCTGGACGAGTTTGCCAACATCGGCCAGATACCGAACTTCGATAAGCTGATCGCCACCATCCGAAGCCGTGAAATATCGGCTTCTATTATTTTGCAGTCGCAGAGCCAGTTAAAGACCATCTACAAGGACGCGGCAGATACCATCGTCGGTAACTGTGACAGCACCTTGTTTTTGGGAGGCAAGGAGAAATCCACGCTCAAGGAAATTTCGGAGCTGCTGGGGAAAGAGACCATTGATCTCTATAACCAGTCCGAAAACCGGGGCAGCCAGGTTTCCCACGGCCTCAGTTATCAGAAATTAGGAAAGGAGTTGATGACCCAGGACGAATTGGCAGTGATGGACGGCGGCAAGTGTATTTTCATGCTGCGGGGCGTGCGCCCGTTCCTTTCGGACAAGTACGACCTCACCCGGCACCCGAATTACAGATACACGGCCGACGCCGACCCTAAAAATGTCTTTGACATGGAACGGTACATGAAGAAGCAGCGTGCCGTGGTAAAACCCACGGACACCTTCGATGTGTACGAGATTGACGCAACTACTTAAACCCAAATCAAAAACATTTTTTAGGAGGATTATTTTATGGCATTTTTCAACAGTGCAGTTGGTGTTTTGCAGACTCTCGTAGTGGCCCTGGGCGCAGGTCTTGGTATCTGGGGCGTTATCAACCTTCTGGAAGGTTACGGCCAGGACAACCCTGCTTCCAATGCTCATGTACGGTAAGGAAGCAAGCAACCGAAAACAAGAGATAGACCGCCAG